>OBXO01000101.1_pt1 | contig 100844 bp, 96 predicted proteins | sample 1501431 | NCBI WGS metagenome assembly OBXO01 (sample SAMEA2580163, study PRJEB22360) | human gut metagenome | biome: human gut; feature: human-associated habitat; material: faeces | place: Denmark | collected 2008/2010
AGTTTATGCAGTGACAATGGGACAAAAGCCGGCTATAAGCTGGCTTTTTATTAGCAGATTAAAATTAAGAAAAATTAAATAATTAGAGTTTACATACATGTGAATATGTAATATACTTTTATTGGCTCTCTACCCCTTTCGGAAATACCCCAATATTTTCCCACAGAGAGTCAGGCCGGTGTATTCCGGCTTTTTATTTGTTGTTTCAAAATGATTGCAAAATATTTTTAATATGATAAAATAGCATAGGCATTGATATGCTACTGCCTAGGTATCGTACAATGCATAGCCATTTGGCAAAGTCCGGGTAAAACCGGATTTTTTTATTGCTTATGACACAAAAATGTTCATAATATGTTTACAAATGTTCATATAAGCTATATAATGATTACGTTGCCGCTCATTGAAAAGAAAGGGATACCTAGGCAGTATTTCGCGGCACTTGACCACCTTTGGGTGGTCTTTTAATTAACCGTTATTAAACGTTTAATCTTTTATCAATAAGTATTATAATAAGCCTAAATAGGTATCTAATTCCTCCATAGCATATATTGAGATGCGCAGATGTATCTCAATAACACGTAAGGAGGAAATATATATGTGTAACAGATGTGAATGTAATGCTTATGACTTTAACGATTATGATTTTGACAGATTCGAGTGTGATAGAAACCGTAGATGCGATGATGATTTCGACACAAACGCATTGAACGAAGCAGAACGAGTAGCTCGCAACAAAATGCGTCGTGACTGTAGAGAAAATCGCTGCGCACGACAATTTGTACGCTGCATGAGAAATGCCCGGTGCGGATCTAATTGGTAACTTGCGCTAAAACTTAATGTATATTTGTTCACTCTCATTTAGCTTTTAACTGTGTGTTTGTGATTGCATCAGTAAAAATGTAATTTAAGAGTCTGTATATGAATAGTCAATTTGCTACTCTCCAATGTGGAGAGTAGCATTGTTTGTATCTATTCATTTATCATATAATTCGTGATGCTCTATATCAATTGTGTTTGTCTTTGGTGTCCTGCCATTACAGCATTGCATAATAACGGTCAAAGTAGAATTTGTGTTAGGAAATATCTGTACACCGTTGATTATTTCTTTATCAAAATCATCTTTTATGACTTGTACATCATATTGTGCATAAGGACACGCCTGTGGAATGCTATGCAAGGAATGTGTGCTGTCTGGGGTAGGGAGAGTAATAGGTTCACTTAGTCCCTTTTCATCGGTATAACATCCCATTATAAAGTTAGAAGCACTGTCTGTTCTCTCATACACTCTTATAGCTGCCTGATTAACAGGAGCACCGTTTGCTTCCATAGTTTCAATTGTTAATGTGCCTGTCATTTCACTCACCTCCGATATAAACTATGCAAAGGCGATTGCGATGTGTCATTAAAAATATATAGTAACCTGTTATCTATATAGATATTTTTATTTATTACTATGAAAATAATAAATTTAATTATGCATATTGGTCTTTATCGTTATACTGCACCACACACTAAGGTTGATATCTAGGCAGTATCTAACTTGCGGTATTGACCACCTATGGGTGGTCTTTTCAAGTGTGAGGGGCATGTTATACTTAAAAAAGGCGATTTGATTATCGCCTGTCATATCATTATAATTTTACAACCCGGTATTCCCAGTAACCTCTATTACATGGACCTGAATGTATAGGCTCACAGCCAGGTATACGTCCAGAAATATATTTTCCTGTTAATAAATATTTTGCATTAGGTTTCTTTGTTGTTCCCAAAGCTCTTAATGCGATTCTACATACATCCACCTTATTATTTGTAAGGTATTGCACCCCACCACAATGACCAGCAGCAGTAATTATAAAATAAGCGATTTTTTTAAGCAGACCACCTGAGCGAAATTTAGGTGTTTCTGCATTAAATTGGTTTGCGTAGTCCCTAATTACGATGCTATTATCAGATTTATATATTACTTCAACATTATCTTCATATTTCTCAACAAGCTCATTATCTTGATTTTTGTATTTTTCTTCAACTACAGATTGATCAATACCACAAGATTCTGTCGAATTGGTATCAGCCTTTACATTAAAAATTGGTGTTGCAGATAATATCAGCAACATAGATATAAAGATTTTTTTCATTTTTATTTATCTCCTTTTTATTTTATGATTGATATAAAATACAATTATGAAAATTAGTATTGTAAACAATAAAGCAACATAGTTGTTTACAAAAGATAGTCTATATAAAACATTTAAAATAATTAATAAAGCAGCTCCCACCAAACACACAACTGCCATCTTATTGTCTTTACTCATGTAACCTCCTTTCTTCGCTTTTATGTCTATTAGAATTATGTTATTACTATGTTCCCACCCCTTTGCTTTATATAACTAATTTAACAAATCGCTATTTGGATGCAAATAAAAACATAAATCTATTTATGAAGTGAAGGAAAAAACAAAAAATCCCGTATTTGATGATTTTTATGCTTTAATACCTTGTTTTATGAGATAATGTATAATTTATTACCATTATTTAAAATACTTCTTTAAATTAAAAAAAATTATATGATATCCTAGTATTGGAGGTAATTTGTATGCAAGAAAAGAGAAGTCCTTTAGAATTTCCGTTTCTAGATTATAAAGGTATTATGTATGTATTAGGTGATATTTGTAAAAAAGATCAAGCATATAAAATTATACATTGTTTATTAAAAGAAATAGACGATGATGGAAATTTATTGATAGACCCTAAGCGGATGCCAAATATCGGTAAATTGATAGTCCCTACAGATATATTCTGTAAAAGATTCGGCATTGATAGAGATAGATATAAATAGTATCTATTGAAAAAAGGAGCTAATATGTCAAAGAAAACAAGCCCATTTATTTTGTCTGTTGAAGCGGCGGGAGAATTATTAGGCTTAGATGCACAGACTGTTCGTATTTGTATCAGAGCAGGCCATTTTGGAGATTTTGCACGAGCGATAAAAAGCAAACCAACAAATGAATGCTTTTACTGGGTAACTTGAAGTCCCTTGGTACCAGAGTAAGATTTCCATTCTTCATTCATGTTGAATGGGAAATTTCTTATTAGTAAGCTACTACGGATGAAATTCGTACGCAGTTATCGTCATACCCATAAAAACACCCTGAAATAGTCATCGTGATGAGCATCAGGGAAATATCTCTATCCGCTGAACAGGGTGAATGGAAAAAGGGCTCAGCATCGAGTTGAACCCTGTAATAATGGATTTATTTGAATGTATTATCTATGATTTCTATAAGTTCATCCTCTGTTTTCTCAAATAGATGTGCATATGTTTTTAAAACCTGATTTACAGTATCTCCGATACGATCAGCTATGGCTTGAACATTTGCTCCTTCATTTATGAGTAGTGACACATGAGAGTGACGAAGATCGTGCATATTGATATCTGGCAGACACATTGAAACTTTGTAACGGCACTTATCTTTTTCATTTTCAGATAAGGCTACTATCGTTAGCTCGGTTTTACATTCTCTTATGGATCTATATCCTTGCGCATTATTATATATCTTTCCATCTGTTATGGTGATGCTGCTGTTTATATATGGAGCATCCGAGTCGATTTTATCTGCAGGAACCCAGCCATCAAGATAATTCTTATATCGCTCAAAGCGTTTCCTTACAGTGGATTCAGATTTTGGTCTATCCAATCCAAAGATAAAACAATCGTTTTTGAAATTATACATTTGAGATTGAACAGAGTACCAGTCTTTCAAGATTTTTACTAATAATCTAGGCATTTTAGGCTTACGTACACTGTTTTTTGTTTTTGGTGGAGTAATAAGATAGGGAATACCTTTTAACTCCTGTACGCAAGTTTTAGTAATACTGTATGTATTCCTATCAAAATCGATATCTTTCCATGTGAGAGCGAGAGCTTCGCCTATACGGCATCCAGTGAAATACAAAAAATTGAAAAGTGTGTAGTATTGCTTATCATCTATATTGGTGATAAACTTCTTAAATTGCTCAGGTGTCCAGTATTTTATTTCTTCGTCTTTCACTTCATTAGGACGTTTGATCATGCTGATGTGTTTCATTGGGGAATCTTCAAGATGCTCTTTTTTGACTGCATAATTAAATAGCTTATTCAACGTTGTATAAATTTTCTTTATATAATTCAAGCTGTATTGCTCTTGATCAAGATGCTTCATTACTGATTTAATAGTCTTTTCCTTTATAGTGCTGATTTTGAAGTCTTTAAAACCTGGTATGATTTTTTCCACAACCCTAAGGCTATCTTGGTCATTTTGAAGTGTAGAGGCTTTTAAAAGGCTTCTATGGTCATCCTCATAGAGATTCCATAAATCGGTCACAGTGAGCTGAGAATTAAGTTTATCAGGAAGACTTTTATCCATCTTCTTTCTAAATTCTTCATCTGCCTTTTTAGCTTCCTTTTTTCCTTTAAAGCCTTTCTTGCCTGTAAAACGTTCGTAGTCTTTCCACTTACCATTTTCATCCTTATATTTCCCTTTAATATGGTAAAGTCGTGTTTTAGCATCATATACGATTGCCATGAGCCATCACCTCTACTTGAATTATAACGCTTTTACCCTAAAAAACAACATCAATATTTCGTGATAAATTCGTGATTTTATAAATTAAATATAAAAAAAACCTTTATTTAAAGGCTTAAATGACTATATGGCAGGGGTAGAGAGGATCGAACTCCCATCAGCGGTTTTGGAGACCGTTATACTACCATTGTACTATACCCCTAGGCTTTAACGCTTTATTATATTATCACAGAAAAAGATTTATGGCAATAAGAAAATCGTAAAAATTACAGGAACCGCGGTACCTGATCCATCCATTTCTCAGGTTGCCGTCTCTGCAATATCATTGATCATGCACATCGCTTTTTGCATATTGCGACACAACTCCTGAAATCCTAAAAGGGTATGGCATACTGCTTATTCATAGCTACAGCACCTGGTAGCCAGCAAACCTTCATAGGGAAATACAACTGCGTATCAAAGCACTTCCCTTTATACCATGGGCATAGTGAATATATCGCTGCTGCACAGCTTACTTTCAATCTATGACAGCGAGCAATCATATGAGTATCACAATATTACTGTGAGCAAATAAGTTTGCATATACAAAAAAAGGTGATACAATAACTATGCCATCAATCTTCTCTATAAACTCCCGATGGTGCTGCTCTTCACATCCAAAGAGCGGCTTTTTTTTGTTCCTCAGCTGCTTATGCGAATAAAGCGATACTTATGAATACATGAATGCACAGTCCCAGGAAGTCTCTATTCAAAAAAAGGCTCCCATGAAAGAGAGCCTTGTGTCATTTCCTGCTAGCTATATCTGAATAGAGATTTCGTAAATTATCTGCCGCAATCTAGCCATCACTGCCTATATCCGTTGCGTTAGTTCTGCTTTTACAGGCGGCAATACACATTGTCTGATCATAATCACCACATGGATTTCCGTTCATATCACGGAAGAATGCTATGCTTGTAAAGCCTGCCTCCTGCAGTGCTTCCTGCAGCTCTGCTTTCGTAAAGGTATGCTCCCATACATGAAACTGACGGATATCATCCTCTGTTATCGCGATATATCGGTTCAAAACAGTATTGTCTTCCTCATAGCGAAAAACATCATGCAGAGTCAGGCATCGCTCATCCGCCCAGAAGCCATCCTCTGTAATTTCCCATGTTTTAGATTCAGGGACTCCGTCGTAGCGGGAAGGAAGAAATACATCAAAAAGCAGGACGCCCTCCGGCTGTAACCAGCTGTAAACGGAAGCCAGCAGTTTTTTTCTGTCCACAGCAGACAATACACCAAAATCACAGTAAATCAGGGTGATGATGTGAAATCTGCTGTTCATGTGCAGCTGTGTATAATCAGCGCACAGATAGTGTATGGAAAGCTGCTGCTGTCTGGCAGAATGCATTGCATAGGTAATCGAATGCTCGGAAAAATCCACACCGGTGACTGCATATCCCTTTTTGCAGAAGCGCTCCGTATAAACACCGGGTCCGCAGCCAAGGTCTAGTAGTGTCGGATATCTTTCCGCTGGAAACTGCCTGCTTATCCAGTCGATGGCTTTTTCCACGATTTCGATCCTACGAGTTGCGGAGTCCTCGGTAGTATCCAGATGTGCTTTCAGCATACGTTTTACAGTATGCGGATCACTCCAGATATTGTCCTTGCTTGTTTCATACAATGCCGGTTTTTGCATTGCCATGGTAAATAGTTTTTTCATTTGTTCTGTCCTTTCTTTTCCTGATGGCAGCTTACGAAAAGCCTGTGGATATCCCACAGGCTGTTATAAACATTTCTGTGGAAGTAGCTGATACAATGACCACGATATAAACCCTGTCTGATACAGGCTGTTTTATATCTGTTTTCTGATCATTTTCTACTTTTCCACGTTTCACTTCATTACGCCTTCAACGGCGTCAAGTGCGCCGGACAGAACCATCTCCTTTAAAAGCTGCCACGCTCTCATTATACAGAATATGGACGACAGATGCAATTGAATTTTCAAGAAGCTGTAAATTTGTTAGCATCTACCAATTTACATTACCGATGCAGTCGCATACATAGCATTGCTTTTGATAGCTCAAAATGAAGGTATGTAAAAACAACCGCTCGAAAAGTCGCTTTTGTGGCGGGAATGTTCCTGTGAAAGCATGCGACAGCATGCAGGGGTAGCTATATTAGCTTTTTCTATCAGGCAACCTGACGGGCACGGGTCGCACTGCCTGATGGCATCCATTCCTGTATGGATTCAAACAGAAAAGATTAACGGCTGTTTTTTCGTGCAATGAAAAGATTGTGATTGCTGTGTCCCAAAAAGGATGGTTTTTCATGTTTTCAAATGGTATCGCATCCATACCTGAAATTCCTCTGCAGTAAAGCGATTGATACGCTCACTCATCAATTCCGCAAGACCGTCTGCCGCAACATGCTTCAGCTTTTCTAAGGGAAAGGGATGAAACAGCTCATCTATGCTTTGCTCGTCATGAAACACAAACGGGTCATTGTGAAGCTGCAGGGTTTTCGCATCAAATTCATCTCCCGTAAGGAATCCCTCCACATGCATGGTTTCCGTTGCCATTACCATATCGTGTGGAATATAGGCAAACATCAGGATGCCCTTGTTTTTGCATACCCGGCAGGCTGCCTCGATAGCCTGTAGCTGCTCCTGTGTTTTCGAAAGGTGATACAGGGGACCGAAGCAGAGAACCATGTCAAACTTTGAATTCCAGTCCTCCGGCAGGTGTGCGGCATCACATTCCAGAATGGTGATATCCATATCCCTTGTTTTTCTGCTTTCCATAATCTGAACATGCTTTTTAACCGGTTCCACCGCAGTAAGGGAATACCCCTCCTTCGCTAAGGCGAGAGAATATGCACCACAGCCTGCACCGATTTCCAGAATCTGTGCCTGTGTATTTGCATATTGATGAATATAGTGCATGGTTGTCAGGTACTCGACCTGACTTGCATAACCGTGAAAGAGTCTTTTTTCCTCCTCAAAGTGTTCATACAATTCCTGTAATTCCATAATCACTACCTCCTTTCGTTTCCCATAGTATACAGGAAACCGTACACCGATATGGAAAATCTGCAGATTGCTGAGAAAAGAGGTGTTAAGCTGATGAATTCCTTATCAGGTGCAGAAACACTTTATCAGAAGAGGGAACTACAAGGCTGTTGCAATATCAATGTATTAAAATCTTCAAGTAAGCCGTGTAGGGAATTTGATTACAGCCGCAGCTGTTTCATATAAAGATGCAGATCCTTGTAATTTCTGGTTTTGGGAATCAAAAGTTGAAGCTCATGAAGAAAAACGATTTGAAATTCCACAGCAAGCTCACTCATCAATGGCAGACATCGCTTCATAAGATATTTCTGGGAAGTCTGCGCATCCGCATGAGGCAGCAGTTCATAAAACCCCCACAGAGTCTGCAGACGTTCACTGCAGTCACGCATATCATAGGATTGCGCAAGAACCTTTTCAATTCCTTTCCCTTGAAGCCGCTGATTGTGAATATACCAAAACATGAATGGCAGAAGCTGGCGGGTATGATTTTTCAGAAACAGGCAAAGATAATATTCCTCCTTCTCATACTCCTTCTGGTTATGATAAACACCCGAGAGATTGAAATAATAGGTGATTCTGCGCTCTGCCTTGATTGTATGCTCCTGCAGCAGCTTTTCACACATCCTGTGCAGGTCCTCAAAGGCAGGTACATGAATGCGGGCACTGATCAGACAGAGCCAGTGATACAGATCAAACAATGCTGTCCAGTTTCCGCTGTGCTCCTCCTTCTTTCGAAATTTCTGCAGCTGCCTCCACGCAGGCAGGTCATTATGCTCCAGATTTGTCTGATGAAGCGCATAGGTAATACAGTTTTTCACAGAATCGGGATGAGAAAGCATAGGAAATATGGTCAGCAGATTGCGCAGCTGATTTCGATCATGGGGAAGGGTATATTGATAATGATAAAGGATGGAGGCATACACAGATTCCAATTCTCTTGGCAATACGCTATGAAACTGCATCAGCCAGTCATATTCCTCTGACTTCAGCAATCTGTCCTTTTTCAAAGCATCCAGCAGGATGGAAATACTTTTTAAAACCACGCTCTCCCAGCTGTATTGTCTATAGGGGGAAAGAAGCTGCAGCAGCTCCCGGATACAGCTACAGCATGCCTCCTCCTCATAAGCGTTCCAGCTTTCAAAGAGCTTCTGCAGAAAAGGCGTCAGCAGGGGATCGGGATTGCATGCATAATTATACTGCAGATCAAGCAGGGCAAACAACTGATCATAGATATCCATATCCTGCAGCGCTTTTCCGTTCTCCAAGGCAATGTAGCTGCGAAGTGAAACAGCATGACTCAGCGTTTCGACAAGCTCCTTTTGGGTATAGCCGAGTGCTATTCTTTTTTGCCGAATCAGCCAGCCATAGCGTTTTCTGTGTTCTTTACATATATCCAGCAGCATATGATCATGTCCTTTCTTACAAGTGAAGACTCTCATACCAAATAACACGTATAGAAAATCATGTCGATTCCTACAATGATTGGAGCTTGTCTATTTTGTCGTTCTAACAGTCTATTCCCGCTTTCTGACAGTCTGCATAATGGAAGTAGATACAACTCCCCATTATGGAGGATATGCAAACGCAGCTGCTTTCTGCCAGCCTGCAAATGGAATTAGAATGTTCACGTTGCATGTTTAAGCCTTTCCTCCATTATAGCATATGGATTGGGATTGCAATAAGCAAACCAGTGTTTCATATAGGAAAAACAGGGGGTGGATTACAGGGCATTCTGCATGATTTCCTTGATGCTTTCGTATATTTCAATAGAAGAAATTCGTATTCTGCTATAAAGAAGCAAGCTGCTGCATACCTTTTTAAGGTACAGGAAATATCAGAATAAAGGAAGCATGAGTAGAAAAAGATTTGAAGAATGATATGAAAATATTTAGAGAAAGTTAAGATTTAACTGCTATACTTACTCGAGAGCTTAGAAAGCGGGGTGTTTTATGCAGACTACCTGGAAAAAACGAATCCTACAGATTCTATTGCTTCTGTCACTGACAGCCTTTGCCGTTTGGTTTGCGTTAAAGGATGATTGTGCAGAGGTTTTATATAATATTTCTCATATATCCTGGTATTGGATTGTGCTTATTGCGGTACTGGGCACCGCTTATTATCTGCTTCAGGGAATCGTCTTATACAGGATAGCAAAACCCTATAAAACGGATATCCGCATATGGGACGGAATACACAATGCGTATATTGCAGCTTTTTTCAACGGTGTTACCCCGTTGGGCGGAGGACAGGTGGCTCAGACCTATGCATTTCGTAAGCTGGATATGCAGTACAGTGATATCGCCAGTGTACTTTGGAAGGACTTCTTCCTTTATCAGAGTACAGTCCTGTTTTATGTGAGCATACTGCTGCTTACACGGTTTTCCTATGCAATGGAACATTTTCAGATTTATTTTTTTCTGGTGCTGCTTGGCTTTGCCATCAATGCCTCTGTCATACTGATTTTATGGACGATGGCCAGATTTCCAAAGCTGTATGTGAAAATCAGCCGTGGAATTGTCAATGTCGGCTTTCGTTTTCATATTGTGAAGAATAAGGCGTATACACTGGAAAAATGGCAGGGACAGATTTTATACTTTAATGAGGAAATCAAAAAGCTGAAGGAGGACCGCCGCATGATTGTGGAGGCTGTTCTTCTGAATTTTCTGCGTATGACAATTTTCTATGCAATTCCCTATGTGGCGGCATTGGCGCTGCAGGTACCCTTGTCCCTTTCTGATTTGATCAATGTTTTGCTGATGTCTGCGTGTATCCATATGCTGAATGCCTTAACGCCTCTTCCCGGAGATACCGGATGGACAGAAAGCGCATTTATTCTGATATTTGCAGTTCTGTTTGGTAGAACAGAAGCGAGCAGTGTTATGATATTATGGCGTGTGGCAACGTATCACATCCAGCTCATTGCAGGAGGGATCATTTTCCTGTATGTGAAATCAGCAGACACCAAAAGACAGAGGCAGCTGCCAACAGCGAAGTCTCTTCCATAACGTTCCACCCACAGGTGAAATGCTGTAAATACTGTAAATACTGAACTGCGAAGCAACAAGCATAAGCTGGAAAAGAGGGCTAATGAATGCCAATCTCAATAAAGCAAGCAATATCATGCGAAAAGTATATCCAAGTATGCCAGAGCGAGAGCGATTCGTAGAGGTACTGGGAACGTACCAGCTATGTGTATCTGAACACGAACAAAACGTTTTAATGAACGCGCAGGCATGCATTAGAAGCCGCTTGCTCTATAGCTGACGGCAGTTCACAAAGCTGTATCATCCATCATGCTGTTACCCAGGTGCATATTCCTAAAGCAAACGGTGCATCTTTTTCTGCTTTTTATGTATGCTTTCAGGCCAAAACCTTACAGCTGTACGAAATGCTGTTACGCCGCATGATGAAAGCAATCGTGTTCCCTATCGGATATCCGCATCTGCAGCCTGCTTCCATGTCACCCTTGCTACAAACGGGCAATGGAAACAGCCGGCAGATGGAAACTTTCCTGTTATCTTATGAATAAAGTGTGGTAAAATAAAACAGATAAAGGAAAAAAGGGTCAAATATTATGAAGACTGACAACAATGGTACGGTGCTGTACAATCGTTCAGAGCTACAGGCTGTTTTTTCTCAGCTGCAGCCGCGCGAGGAATATTCTCTTCTGCATTTTAATGTTAAGAAATTTCGATATTTTCTTGGCCGATATGACCATGAAACAGGGGAGGAGCTGCTTCAACAGATTCTGAAGACTTTCACAAAGGGATTGAAGAAAGGACAGTATCTGCTGTATACAGGCGGGGATGATTTCATATTCCTCATTCATGAGTGGCGAAAAAAGAAGATTATTGATGAGCTTATTCAAAGAGACTACGAGGGCTATGAGTTGAAGGATTCTCGGTTTTTCAACAAAGTGTTTTTTTCCATGGGGGTGTGTCGTCTGCGGGATTTCCCGGAGGCGGATTTTGAAACCTGCTGCTTATATGCATGGCTTGCACGCATAACATCAAAAGAGCATGAAAAGAAAAGCTCGGATTTTAAGTTTTTTACCAGAAAACAGCTGCAGGAATTTCAAATGCGATCGCAGCTTGAGGTGAAGACAGTCGAGGCCTGCCGCAAGGAAACCTATGCGGTTTATATTCAGCCTAAGGTAGATGCCAAAACCCTGAAAATATGCGGAGGAGAAGCATTGCTGCGCTGGTTTGATGAAGATGGTACAATGATTCCTCTTTCATTGTTTCTGCCGGTGCTGAATGAAAACAGCTACATCCGTTATGTAGATCAAATGGTGTTTGAGCTGGTATGTAAAATGATACAGGATAGCATACAAAAGGGGATGAAGATGGTTCCCATCAGCTTTAACCTTTCCAAGGCAAGCTTTGAGGATGAGCCGTTCATGCAGGAATATATGGAAGTGTTTCAGCAGTTTAACATACCGAAGGAGTACATCGAATTTGAATTGCTGGAAAGCATAAGCATGGATAATTCCGATAAGCTGATCAAGGTGGTGGATACGATACATAAGGCAGGATTTCGCTGTGCGCTGGATGATTTTGGCAGCGGCTATTCCTCCATGAGTGTCCTTGCCAGGGTTCCCATCGATATCATTAAGCTGGATCGTTCCCTTTTTCAGAATCCATACAGGGATATCGATAATTTTCTGATTGTGGATGGTCTGCTGGATATACTGCATCATTTTCCTGTACAGATTGTGGCAGAGGGAGTTGAGGATGAGACTGTGGCAGAGCATATGCGCCAGCATGGCTGTGATATGATTCAGGGATTCTATTATTATCGTCCGATGCCGATGGATGAATTTCAGCGTCTGATTGCAGAACAGGGAGAGTGTTAGCCTATTCATAGCAGACCCTTCCCGATATGCACGCTGCTGGCTTGTGTAAGCTTTTCGGATAATCCGGTATGGAATGCAAAAAGGCTGTATGCAGAGACTATCTCAACGCATACAGACCTTTTTTTGCTTAGCAGGATTTTTCGTCTTCCGCATATTAAAGAGGATGAAGCATTGCTTTGCCAAGCAGCACTCCAAGCAGGCATAAAAGAACGGAGGAAAGAATATAGGTGATTCCCATCCCTGTTTTATGCTGCTCCAGCAGGGAAACCGCCTCCAGGGAAAAGGTGGAGAAGGTGGTGAATCCCCCGCACACACCGGTTTTCAATAACAAAAGACTGTGCTCCGTTAACAATGACTGCCTCATGCTCAGGGCTGCCAGTATCCCGATTGCTACCGCACCGAGAAAATTGATAAGAAGTGTCATATACGGAAACTCACTTTTTACAGGCACCATGGACATTCCATAGCGCAGCATCGCTCCTACGGCACCGCCAAGGCCGACAAACAAAAACTCTTTCATAAACATCGCTCCCGCAACCATTTTACCATACTTTTGAAATGAAACCGCATACCCTGCAAAACTTTTTCACTTCCGGCAGGAGTTTTCTCAATTTGCTTGCGCATTCCCTGATATGGGCTATAATAGTAACATTCAAAGGGATGATTGGGAGTGTGATGAAATGTTTACAAATGAGAATCTGAAGCGGCTGATTCTGCCGCTTGTTGTCGAACAGATTCTGGCGGTAACGATCGGGATGAGCGATACGATCATGGTGTCGAGTGTGGGTGAGGCGGCGGTTTCCGGTCTTAGTCTTGTGGATACGATCAACATCCTTCTGATCAATATCTTTGCCGCACTGGCTACCGGAGGCGCTGTTGTCTGCAGTCAGTATCTCGGTGGCCGCGACCGCGATCGAGCATGTGTGTCGGCAAAGCAGCTGATTGTTTCAACCGGTATTTTTGCTGTTATCATCATGGGAATCGTTCTGATTGGCTGTACGGCAATCCTGCAGCTGGTCTTCACGGATGTGGAGCCGGCAGTCATGTGGAATGCAGAGATCTATTTTAAAATATCCGCATGGTCCTACCCGTTTATCGCGCTGTATAATTCTGGAGCTGCACTGTTTCGCTCCATGGGGAATTCCAAAATTTCAATGATTACCTCATTGTTCATGAATGCCTTCAATATCCTCGGAAATGCCGTTTTGATTTACGGATTCCATATGGGGGTGGCGGGGGCTGCCATATCCTCGCTGGTTTCCCGTATTCTGGGTTCCCTCTTTATGCTTTATCTGCTGCGCAGTCCGGATAATCTGATTTATATTGATTCCTACAGGAAGCTGGAATTTCATCCGGATATGATACGCCGTATATTGACAATCGGAATACCAAACGGTTTGGAAAACGGTATGTTCCAGATAGGAAAAATCCTTGTTCAGGGACTGATTGCGGGCTTTGGTACGGTTGCGATAGCGGCCAATGCCGTAGCGAACAATATTGCACAAATGGAAATCATACCCGCTGCCGCAATCGGACTTGCAATGATAACGGTCGTAGGGCAGTGCGTTGGGGCTGGGGATTATGCGCAGGCCCGTCTCTACATAAAAAAATTAATGAAAATCGCATATATATCCATGCTTGCGGTAAATCTTATCATCCTGTGTCTTGTGCCTTTGCTTCTGAACATATATAATTTAAGTGCACAGACGTATGATACCGCACTGGAGCTGCTGCTGTATCACGGCATATTCGCCATGGTGCTGTGGCCGGCATCCTTCACCTTTCCCAATGCATTGCGTGCAGCCGGAGATGTGCGCTTTACGATGTGCATCTCGATTCTATCCATGTGGCTGTGCAGAATTTGTCTGAGCTGGCTGCTAGGGGTGATACTGGGGCTTGGTGTATTGGGCGTCTGGCTCGCAATGTTTACCGACTGGCTCTTTCGCATACTCTGGTTTTACTGGCGGTATCAAAGCGGCTCATGGATGAAGAAACGTATTATCACATAAGGAGAACATATGAAATTTACGACGCTGTTATTTGACGCAGACGGAACGCTGCTCGATTTCGATGCAACGGAAAAGCGGGCTCTGCAGAAGGTATTTGATCTGCATCACTACCCGTTGACAAATGAAATGAAGAAACGCTATCAGGACATAAACGCACAGCTGTGGTCAGCGTATGAGGAAGGCGAAATCTCAAGAGAAGCAGTGATTTACACACGGTTTGGAAAGCTGTTTCGTGAATTCGGTATTGCGGATGATGGCATCGCCTTCGAGGATATCTATCAAAAGGAGCTGGGCAGAGGGCACGATATGATACCGCATGCTATGGAGGTGGTACGCCGCCTGTATCCGCAGTATCGTATGTGTATCGTGACCAACGGTGTTGTCGCAACACAGTATGCGCGTCTGCGGGATTCCGGTCTGGACGCGTATTTCCATCATATATTTGTATCGGAGGAAATCGGATTTCGGAAGCCGGATCGATCCTATTTTGATCACTGCTTTGCCAGATTAAATGGAGCGAAGCGGAATCGGACCCTCATAATCGGAGATTCGTTATCCAGTGATATGCAGGGAGGTATCAATGCCGGTATTTCCACCTGCTGGTATAATCCTGATGGGAAAAAGAATCACAAGCAGCTTCCGTTAACCTATGAAATTCGGGATTTGCGGGAATTATATACAATATTGGAGGAGGAAAATGATGGATAAGGATATCCTGTTGTTTGATTTGGATGGAACATTGACAGATCCAAAGGTTGGTATTACCAGATCGGTAGCCTTTGCTTTGGATAAAGCCGGTATTCATGTGGAAAATCCGGATGATTTGTGCGCATTTATCGGACCGCCCTTAAAGGATACGTTTATGGAGCTGTATTCCTTTGACGAGGCGCAGGCCTTGCAGGCAATTGCGGATTACCGCGTTTATTTTCGCAAGCAGGGAATGCTGGAAAACGTGGCATATCCGGGGATTCGTGAACTGCTGGAGGCATTGCAGAAGCAGGGCAAAACGCTTTTGGTCGCTACCAGTAAGCCGGAGGAATTCGCCTGTACCATCCTGAAGCATTTTAAGCTGGATTCCTATATGCTGGATATTTGCGGTGCCACGATGGATGGTACCCGCAGCGATAAGGCGGATGTCATTGCCTATGCTGTGCAGAAGCATCGGCTGCCAATTGAACGGTGTGTGATGATCGGAGACCGCCGGCACGATATCATCGGTGGGAAAGAGAACGGCATGCACACGATTGGCGTATTATATGGATACGGAAGCCGTGAGGAGCTAAAGGAAGCAGGTGCTGACTGCATCGTGGAGGATGTGCAGAGTCTGTTGGATGTATTGAAAAAAGGAGGATCATAACATGACTGATAAAAATAAGAAGAGTACAGCAGAGCTGCTGGAGCAGGCCCGCAAAGCCAAGCAGAAGCCCCGCACCAAAGCTTTGGAAAAAACACTGGGCAAGGGGAAGAACAGCGCCAAGTTTAATAAAGTGAATTTTAACGGATAAGAAAAGAGCGGCTATACCAGAATGGTAACCGCTCTGTTTTTATTCAGGATATGGGCAAGCGCTGTGCTTCCTCCATCCTCACCATCCAGTGTCCAGGGAATCTGTTCACGGGCTTCTATACGGATATCCGAGGCCTTTCGAAAATACATCCAGGTTTCATTAACCTCATGCTTTATCAGCGCTGCAATAATCGTTTGTACATCCAGTGGATTATTGGGAACCCGGATGAGCAGAAGCTCAAACTGACCATCATCCAGCTGTGCGTCCTTTGAGTTTACAGCAGTAAAGCCTGCGACAAATTTGGAATTGGTAACACAGCCGAAGATACAGGAATCCTCAATGACTTCATTCTGATCAATGACGGCTTTGACATGATAGCGGGGAATATTCGTCAGCTGCTTGACGCCTTCCAGAAAATATGCGATTTTTCCGAAGGAGTTCTTGGTGCTTTGCGGTGTGGAATAGGATATCTCTGTAAAGATACCAAACGCCGCAACATAGGTGAAATAGCGGTTGTTGAATTGGCCGATATCACAGGAAAACGGATGGTATTGTGCAATCGTGTCCATGAGCTTTCCAGCGCTTTTCGGCAGCTTCAGCGTAGCCGCAAAATCGTTGACTGTCCCGCTTGGAAGATAGGCAAGCACAGGCTTGCTGTCTATTTCCATAATGCCGCTGATCACCTCATTCCAGGTACCGTCCCCACCGATGCAGACGAGAATATCACAGCAGCCCGCACTGGCTTTTGCAAGCTTTTGCGCATGTCCCGCATACTGGGTTACATAAACCTGTATCGTATCCTGCATGGCACAAAACCGGTCACATAACGTAAATAAAGCCGTTTTTGCCGTCTGCTTTCCTGCCTTTGGATTCATAATGATTCTGATGCTTCTATCCATACACACGCCCCGTTTCCTTTGCGTATAATTGTATAGCATAAAGACGGAAAAGGGAAGTGGAGTGCAGGAAATAGTGTTAATATCCGAATATGCCACCGAGGGATTCATCCTGCAATACCCAGTCGTTGTATACATCAATCATACGGTATTGGGAAGGCGTATCACGTATATAGACTTTTGAAATTCCTGCATTGATGATCATTCGCTTGCACATGGAACAGCTGTTCGAGCTTTGAATCAGCTCCCCGCTGACTGCTTCATAGCCTACCAGAAACATATCGGCTCCCAGCATTTCACTGCGCTGTGCACTGATGATTGCATTTGCTTCCGCATGGACACTGCGACATAATTCATAGCGTTCTCCCCGGGGAACCTGCAGCTTCTCCCGGATACAGTATTCCAGATCCAGACAGTTGGTACGTCCCCGCGGGGCACCCACATATCCGGTGGAGACGATTTCATCATGCTGAACGATCACCGCACCGTAAATTCTTCTGCGGCAGGTACTTCGTTGTGCGACTGTTCCTGCGATATCCAGATAGTAATTGATTTTATCTACGCGTTCCTGTTTCATAAAAACCTCCCTTTCTTTATCAAATATTATTATAAGGGGAGCTGCTTTTTAATACAATCATCTAAAGAAAGCAGACAGAAAAGCTATGGGAATGCTTGCGGAAGTAAAAAGAAATCATATCGGTATATACAAGTAGGATAAGAGAAAGTCGTATGCTAAAAGCAGTGAGTAAGTCCATGGATAGCAAACAGCTGTGTGAAAAGAGCTGCTGTATATGGTGCAGCTTGCATCATAAGTACATGATTACGGTTTTTTATGTAAAGAGGTCGACCACATCAAATCAAGTCTTCCATAAAGCTTCCTGCTTACGGACATCCTGAATCTCAAAGGGCTGTAGGCAATGAAAAGTGTGCGGGTGAGCGGTGAAGCTGTTTATTCTGCATTGGTATGAAGGAGATAATGGAAATCCATATCTTCTTCCTTTTCGAAAGGAGTAACCAAAAAGCAGACGATACGTTTATCAATCGTCTGCCTTTCAGAAATTAAGCTATTGCATTCACTTTTAACATGCGCCCTGCAGCCTCATGTTGCATGCTGCATTCAGCTTCTGTTATTACGAGTACCTTCAGATGCCTTTCACACAGGAAAGAACAGCCTCATAATCCGGTTCGTCTGTAATTTCCCTGACATACTCGACATAGCGCAGGATATTGTCCTTATCAACTACAAATACTGCCCGCGTCAGTAAACCTAACTCTTCGACATAGGTTGCAGTTGCCGCTGCAAAGCTGTGCAGCTTGTAATCACTCAATGTAATTACATTTTCATTGTTTTTTGCCTGACACCAGCGTTCAAGAGCAAATGGCAGGTCCATGGATATTGCACAGACGGTAACATCCTTTAGCTCCTTTGCGTAATTGATAAACTTTGCGACCTCCATACTGCATACACCGGTATCCAGGGAAGGTACACTGAGGAAAATACGTATACCTGTACTGTCCTCACTTCGCCACTCGCTCATATCATTTCGTATAGCAGTAAACGGCTTTAATGTCTCGTTTTCCTTCACTGCCTCATGCTTTATTGTCACAGGATTTCCCTGAAAGGTTATATTCATTTGATATCCCTCGCTTTCTGTACATAGTATACCCGGATTGTTTGAAAAGGTGAACTTATTTGCCTGGAAATTTATGAACAAGGATACGAAACGAAAACAGTGTGTAGCTTCTGCTTTTTTCTTGTATATTGTTTACAAAACTGTTTCCATTTCCCTTCGAATCCGCTATACTGTTAGAGGAAAGTTGAGGGGTTGTGCATGAATACAGATCAGCTGCTGGATGTGGCCAGCTATGCAGGGAAACTGCTCATAGAAAGCGGAGCGGAAATCTATCGGGTGGAGGAAACGATGGTGCGGCTCTGCACGAGCTTTTCCGAGGTGGAGGATGCACAGAGCTTCGTTACTACAACCGGCATCATGTTCTCCATCACGGTTGCCAGCAAAACACATACAAAAATCCTTCGTGTGCATACACGCGGTGTGGATTTAAACTGCATTGATAAGATCAACAGCCTCTCAAGAGAAACCGCCGTGCAGAATTACACAATCGAGGAGCTGGCGCTAAAGCTGAGAGAAATAGAAAATGAACAGCGCTATTCCTTTTGGATAATCATGTTCTTCGGAGCATTGAGTGCAGGTGGCTTTGCGGTTTTCTTCGGTGGAAATTATCTGGAGGCAGGATGCAGCTTTTTGATCGGACTGCTGATTAAAGCGGTAAGCGCCCTTATGGAACAGCGCGGCCTGCACGGCTTTTTTACGAATGCAATTGCGGCGGCGAGCGGTGCGCTTGCGGCACTGGGGGCACATTCCCTCTGTCCGGATACGGATGTCGATATCCTTATTATATCCAGCATCATGCTGCTTGTTCCCGGCTTAGCCATTACCAATGCCATACGGGATACGGTTTCCGGGGATTATCTGTCCGGTGTTGCCCGTGCAACCGAGGCCTTTCTGGTGGCGATTGCAATCGCTGCCGGAATCGGTGTTGTCCTTTCCATGTCCATCGGACTGAGCGGAGGTATGTGACATGTATCTGATCAATATGATGATTGCCTCTTTTTTTGCCTCACTGGGATTTGGCGTAATGTTTAATATTCGTGGAAGGAAACTGATTCTCGCAGGAATTGCAGGGTCAATTGGCGGTGCAGTCTACCATGCGGCACTGCTTGTGGGCTGCTCGGAGCTGACTGCCATGTTTCTGGGTTCGGTTGCACTATCGCTGTATTCTGAAATTTTTGCCCGTATCTGCAAGACACCGGTAACAACCTTTATCATTTGTGCCCTGATACCGCTGGTACCCGGAGGTGGAATGTATCGCACGATGCTGAAGGCGATAGAAGGGGATGTGATGCAGGCGTTGTCCATCGGTCTGGATACGCTGACCACCGCAGGCGTACTGGCTCTGGGAATCCTTGTTGTTTCAACAATCATGAAGGCTGTATTCAAACCGGAGAGAAGGAGTGTGAGAAGGCATGTGGAAAACTGAAAGAAAAGTGGAGCTGCTGGCACCTGCCGGCTCTATGGAGGCGCTTCGTGCGGCAGTCCAAAATGGTTGTGATGCTGTGTATCTTGGTGGCAGTATGTTTGGTGCCAGAGCATTCGCCAATAATTTTGATGAGGACGAAATTCAGGAAGCAATCGCCTATGCCCATGTGTATGGGGTCCGTGTGTTTGTTACCGTCAATACCCTGATTCGAGAAGAGGAATTTGAGGACTGTGTCCGGTATGTTCAGTTTTTATATGAGCATGATGTGGATGCGGTAATTATTCAGGATTTGGGCTTATTCTCTGTGCTGCGCCAACGCTTCCCGGACATGGAGCTGCATGCATCCACACAGATGCATATCCATAATCCGCAGGGAATTCACTTTATGGAGTCCTGCGGTGCCAGCAGAGTGGTGGTGCCAAGAGAAACTCCGCTAAAGGAAATCCGAGCATATGCGGCTTTAGGCGTAGACCTGGAGGTTTTTGTTCAGGGAGCCCTGTGTGTATCCTACAGCGGGCAGTGTCTGATGAGCTCACTGACACTGCAGCGAAGCGGAAACCGCGGCGAATGTGCACAGAACTGCCGTATGAAATATCAGCTGGAAAAGCGGGAGGACGGTCATAGGGAAATTCTGCAAGGAAAAGGGGAATACCTGCTGAGCCCGAAGGATATGAATACGCTGGAAAGAGTTCCGGAGCTGATTGAAGCGGGAATTGCCTCCTTTAAAATCGAGGGCAGGATGAAACGCCCGGAATATGTGGCATTGATGGTTGCCTTATACCGTAAGGCGATCGATGCGTATTATGAGGGAAGAGCATTTATCTATGATGAAGCTGTGGATATGCAGATGAAAAAAATATTCAACCGCGGCTTTACCCAGGGACATTTGTTTCATCATTACGGGGCGCAGCTGATGAATCCGATCCGTCCCAATCATATCGGAGTCAAGGTTGGTAAAGTCATTCAGGTTACCAGAGATAAAATTGTGATACGCCTGCAGGATACCCTGCGGCAGCAGGATGGTATCCGCATTTTGCAGGAACCGAAGGATATCGGCTTTCAGGTAAATTTTCTGTATAAGGACGGATTGCTGGTCAATCACGGAGCAGCAGGGGATATTGTGGAGCTGGATAAAACAGCACCTGTTGTGAAAGGAAGTATTGTCCTGAAGACCAGTGATGCACAGCAGCTGCAGGCATTGCAGAAAAGCTATGAGGCAGCACCGCGTAAGGTTGCCGTTTATGCACAGTTCACCATGCAGGCAGGCAAACCGGCAGTCCTGGAGATTATGGATGAGGAAGACAGAAGTGTACGAGTGGAAAGTGATGCCGTATGTGAAACAGCACGCAGGATGCCGCTGAAAGAGGAACGAATTGCTGCGCAGCTGAAAAAAAGCGGAGATACGCCGTTTGTATTCGAGAACATTTCCTATCAGCTGGATGCGCAGGGAATACTTCCTATCCGGGAACTCAATCAGATGCGTCGAAGTGCATTGGCGAAGCTGGAGGAGCAGCGGAAAATTGTGCATAAGCAGCGCCGTACTCTTGCGGACAAGCAGCCCGTAATCCATTCAATACAGGACGCTCCATCACTCTGTGCTGTTGTGCATACTGAGGAACAGCTGCAGGCCTGTCTACAGGAGGGCTTGGATATGATCTTTGTGGAAAATCACAGCCTGTATGCGTTGATGAAGGGCACAGAGGGAGTTTATCCGCGTATGCCACGAGTGATGAAGGAGGAGTATCCTGCTTCCCTGATGATGATTCAGGAAACCGGCGGCTTGCTGCGAGCGGGAGAGGTCTTCTGTGATACCTCGCTGAATATGACGAATTCCCATACCGCCGCATTTCTGCTTACTCACGGTGCAAGGGGGATCAGCTTTTCTCTGGAAAGCAGCCTACAGGACTGTATTGCAATCAAACGGTGCTTTCAGGAACGATATGCGGTGGATGCACCCTTCTTTTATACGGTATACGGCAGAGCTGAGCTGATGCTGAGCGAATACTGTCCAATCAATTCCGTTATCTGTAATCATACAGACAGAAACTGCGGTCTTTGCATGCAGGGGGCGGAATACGCTCTTCTCGATGTGAAACAGCATCGCTATCCGATTTTGTGTGACGAGTCTTGCCGTACGCATATTCTACATTATGAGGTGCGCAATCATATTGATTCGATTCCGGAAGCAAAGCAGCATGGGATTCAGCATTTTCTATGCACGTTCACCATGGAAGGCGCGGCTGACTGCCACAGGATTATCACAGCCTGTAAAGCGCAGCTGCAAATGAAACAGGGTGTATAAGAAAAGGTATGTCATAGGATATACCTAATTGAAAAGAGGATATATATGGTGAATCTTATACAGGCAAAGGAGCAGTTTGCCTCTTATTGCAAAGGATATGATACACAGGATGAGCGGGTGGCTCTTAAAATCGTGCATTCACAAAAGGTGGCTGAGATTTCAAAGCAGCTGGCGATCCACAGAAACTGCTCTGCTATGGATGTGGATCTGGCCGAGGTGACAGGCCTGTATCATGATATCGGAAGATTTGAACAGCTGAAGCAGTATCATACCTTTCTGGATGCGAAAAGTATCAATCATGCGGCACTTGGGGTACGGATTTTACAGGAACAAGGGCTGTTATCTGTTTTCTGTGATGATCCGCACCAGCAGGAAGTAATGCTGCATGCGATAGAAAACCATAATAAGTTTCAGATTGCAGACGACCTGGAGGAACATGCATTTCTGCATGCCACGATTCTGAGGGATGCGGATAAAACGGATATCTTCCGTGTAAATCTGATGGAGAAAACGGAAAATGTCTATCTGTGCAGTGAAGAGCAGCTGCTGCAGGAAACGGTGAGTGAGGAGGTTCTGCAGGATTTTTTGAACAGCCGTCCCATTCTGTCCGCAAAACGGAAAACGCATCTCGATATCCTACTGTCCCATATGGCATTTATATTTGATTATCATGATGCCTATGCACTGTCTTTTGTTTTACGGCAGCATTATATTGAACGCATGGTAGAACGTTATCCGTTTCAAAGAGAGCAGGCACAGCAGGCAGTACAGCTTGCTGTACAACATGCACTGACATATATGCAAAAGCGAGTCACTGCGTAAAAAAGAGGCTTTCATACCTACCAAGGAGTAAAGCGTTTTCCCTTTCTGTAAGAATACGGAGGATGTATAAAGTTTCCCCTGCTAATTTACAGAAAGCAGGGGATGAATGCATGGCATTTTGTGAAGCATACGTTTGAATTATGAGAAAGCAGGAATCCGGTTATGGGAAAACCTCCATACAATCGGATTCCTTTTTTATCATCACCGTATGGCTGATATACAGCTTATTTCATGTATCCCGACAGGGGAAGTATCTATATGGAAAGCTGTACTGCGTGAATGCGGAAAGGAACACATCAGCTTTTTATAATCGGCTGTTTTCAGCAGTACATAGCATGGCTTCTTTTTCTGTGAATGTCTGCAGCGAAACCGTCAGCTGAATTTCTTCACTGTAACATGTCCTCTCAGCATCCCTGTCGGAAAGAAAATGCAAAGGATGCCTTTTTCACTATTCTTTGAATTGCGTGACGGATTTAGAAAAGTTTAAGATTTACCTGCGTTTTATGGTAAGAAATTTCCTGCATAATAAGGACTGTAAGGAAGGGAGCTGATTTCATGAAGAAGAAATACATCGTTATGCTGGGTGGTGTTCTTCTATTGGCTGGGGCCGGACTTGGTCTTCTTTTTGGCAGTATCGACATGAATCAGATTTCCCGTATGCTGGAGGATATCCCGCATGGCCTGCGTGAGATACTCATGATTGTTTTGATTGCCGCACAGATTTTTCTGGCTTTTCTGCCGGGAGAGCCGCTGGAGCTTGCGGCAGGATTTCTGTTTGGCTCCGTTGGCGGGACATTGCTTTGTCTGGTGGGATCTCTGCTTGGGACAGCCCTTGTATACCTTCTGGTTCAGCGGTATGGAAAACGGCTGGTAACCGTCTTTTTTAAACAGGAGCAGCTGAATGAGTTTACCGGAGTGCTGAAAAAAAGGAATAGCATGCTGTGGATTTTCCTGCTGTTTCTGATTCCCGGCACGCCGAAGGATATTATGACCTATGTCGTATCCCTATCCAATATCGCTCTGGGAAAATGGCTGCTGCTCACAACCGTGGGACGTATTCCCAGCATTGTGACATCGACATTTCTCAGCGGTTCATTGAAGGAGGGAAATTTCGTCGCAGCTGCCGGAGTGGCAATACTTACGATTCTGCTTGTAATTGCAGGAGGCTTTGCTTATAAACGCATGAAGGAGGATACAGCGATATGATACAATTTATTATCTGCACATTCTGTGCAGTTGCAACCTTTCTGGGGTTTCTGCTGCATAACATGGAAGAATCATCCGGAATATAGTACAATTACACTTGTTGAGAGGGAGTGAAGGCTATGGATCATAACATACTCGTCGTGGAGGACGAAAAAGGAATACGGGAGGCTATACAGATATATCTGAAAAATCAGGGATATCGTGTATTTCTGGCTGAAAACGGCCAGGAGGGTCTGAACATAATAAAACGTGAAACAATTCATCTGGCTGTGGTGGATATCATGATGCCGGTTATGGATGGAATCACTATGACGATGGAGGTGCGTAAGGATTATGATTTTCCAATCATCTTTCTGAGTGCGAAATCCGAAGATATCGATAAAATAACCGGCTTGAATATCGGTGCGGATGATTATATCACAAAGCCGTTTGGCTCTATGGAGCTGCTGGCCCGTGTCCGCAGTCAGCTGCGCCGCTATGAACAGATTCTGATGCTGAAGGAGCATGCGGTATCCTCTGTGAATCGTGAGGAGGAAATTTACAGCATTGGGGCACTGGAATTAAACAGCACGACAAAGGAAGTGCGTGTGGATAATCAGATCGTCAAGCTGCGGCCGAAGGAGTTTATGATACTGGAGCTGCTGATGAAGCATGCGGGCCGTGTTTTTTCAGCACAGCAGATATATGAGGCCGTCTGGAATGAGGAAGCAATCAATACGGAAACTGTGATGGTGCATATCCGTAAGCTGCGGGAGAAAATTGAGCTGGACCCCAAGCATCCGCGCTATTTAAAGGTGGTCTGGGGAATCGGCTATAAAATAGAAAAATAAAAACAGGTGATCTTATGAAGAAAAAACATATATTTCTAACAACGTTCATTGCACTGCTTTCTGTAATGAGCCTTATGATTTGTTCCGTATACCGTAATGATCAGATTCAGGAGCTGGGGCGTTCCGGCAAGCAGGCGGTTATCTGGTATCTTGAAGATGATATTCAGGAGGGAGTTCTGGGACTTGCTCAGTCTGTGCGTCCCAAGGATGATATTATCAAATTCGATACCGGGCTACCGAATTATCTGAAAAGCACGTTATCCAATGATCTGAAAGAAAAAGTCACAAAGAGCTTTCTGGAATTGAAGGAGGATGCCAATTTTCAATACTATGCGAAGGATTTGAAAAACGGTAGGGAATATGGAAATAAAAAGCTGAGGGATATGTCTCAGAAGGAGCTTCGTGACAGCAGCCTGCTGTATGGTATTCTGGAATATGATAAAGATGGAGCAGCGAAAATTCTGGGAGACTTCAGTGATATGGATTTCCAGCCGCAGTCACTGACACGATATCTGCGCTATTTTGATTCCGTTGATGAAAACGGACCCATGACTACCTATAATATAAATGATGAAGAATTCACACAATCGCAGGCAATGATTCAGAACCCGAAGCAGATGAAAATCATCTTCCGTGTACCACAGGAGGTTATCAAGGATCAGGGACTGATAGCACGTACGGTGTATGACTGGTCAAATTATACGCAATTCTCTGTAATTGCCGCTATGATCGGTACAATGGTCTTGATTTTGTATCTGTTGTTTTATCCAATCGCAATCGTTGAGGAAGTGAATCCGTTCCTGACATTTAAGAGAGTGAAGTTCGGTTTTCTGTTTATTCTGCTCGCTACCGGAATCACGCTGGGGACTGCCGGCGTTCTGGCACTGAGTGGAGCTACGATCAGCGGAACATTGCAGAGTGTCATGAATGAATATCATATCATGATGTCTGATGAGCTTCTGTTTGTGGCGAATGTCGTTTCCTGGATGCTGCTGTTTCTGATGATCAGTATCGCCTTGTTTGCAATGAAATATATATTTGTAAAGGGATTCTGGAAATATATGAAGGAGGATACGATTCTGGGCAGTATGATCGGCAGTATCCACCGGCATATAGACACTCTCGCAGATATCGATTTGAAGGATGACGCAAACCGTAAGCTGTTGAAATTCATGCTGATGCAGATCGTCATCATGATTGTGCTGTGTCTGTTCTGGTGGTTCGGCATGTTTCTGGCAATCATCTATGGCTTTGCCCTCTTCCTGTGGCTGAAGCAGAAGCTCAATGCTGTACAGCATGATTATCGTACCTTGCTGAAGCAGACGCAGGAGCTGAAGGAGGGCAACTTCCAGGCAGAGCTGCCGCAGGATGTCGGTATCTTCAATGCCCTCAAGGATGAATTCAGTGAAATCCGCGTCGGCTTTGAGAAAGCGGTACAGGAGGAAACGAAATCACAGAATATGAAAACAGAGCTGATCAGCAATGTGTCACATGATTTGAAGACACCGCTGACCGGAATTCGCAATTACGTAGAGCTTCTGCAGCAGGAGGGCATAAGTGAAACGCAGCGTAAGGAGTATGTGAGCATGCTGGATCAGTATGCCAAGCGGCTGCATGCTCTGATGGAGGATTTGTTTGAGGTTAGCAAGGCAAACAGCGGAAATATTCAGTTGGATATGGCCCGTCTGGATATTATCGCACTGGTGGAGCAGGTGCAGGCGGAGTGCAGTGAGCTTCTGCAGGAACGCGGGCTGGAGGTACTCTGGAATCTGCATGGTGAAAAACAGCTGAGTGTACTACTGGATGGCAGTAAGGCATTCCGGATATTTGAAAATCTGTTTATCAACATACACCATTATGCACTGGAGCATACCCGTGTGTATGTGGATATCCGCAAGACAGCCAACCGGGTACGGATCGAATGCAAAAATATATCAAAGGAACCGTTGAATTTTGATACGGAGGATATTGTGGATCGTTTCGTTCGCGGAGATAAATCGCGTCATGACGGAGGCAGCGGACTTGGACTGGCGATTGCCAAGAGCTTTACAGAGGCGATGAAGGGAAGCTTCCGCATTGAGACGGATGGAGATTTGTTTAAGGCGGTTATTGAATTTCCACTTGTTAGCGATACGTTAGGTGAGAATCAGGAGTAAGACTGGACGCCTTACAGGAAAATACAATGAAGGGACCGGATATATACAAACCGGTCTTTTCTATGTTTTTCCAGCGAAGGATTGCAAAAGGCTGATTTACAGGTAACATTATCTTCTCCTAGTATTGTTTTGATTGCATAGTATTTGAGATTTGATTATGTTAAGATATGGTTATAAATTAGAATTTGTCTGGTTGAATACATACGAAAGGAGAACAAGGAGAATGCTAGAAGAGTTTTTAACTTATATGAAAGAACAAGGTTGGAATATTGAATTAAATGAAGGGCGAGAAACTCATCTTCCAAAAGTAATAGAAGAAAAATATACAAATCTCCCTCAACAATGGTTAGACTTTTTCATTACCGTAAAAAGTATTGTAAACAATGATGATACGACATGGTTTTTATGTAATGGCGATTTTGATGTGCAGGAAGAAGATGCATTTCAGTGGAATGAATGGGAGTTAGTCAGCCTTGAAAGTGCGAAAGGTGATGTTGAATGGGAAAATGAAATTAAAGAATTTTGGAACAACCATTTTCCTATAATAATGTCCGTTAAAGATGGTTATTCTTATTATGCCATTTCTATTAAGAGTGGTTCTATTGTTCAGGGAGAAGAACCAGAATTTGAAGAATGTGAGATAGTTGCCGATTCATTTGAGGAGTTTTTAAGAGCAATTATGAATGAGAAAATTTCAATATAATGGATTGTCAATTTCAGTTTGTCAAATTGGAAAATTAGAATTTGCGGAGGAACTATATGAGTATATATAAGTCACAAATAGGACGAGAAAAATCACTTGAGCTATATGATAGACAACTAACAAAATTAGGAAGCTCTTTTTCAGATGTTTATGTTAATACTTCGTTTGGAAAAACTCATATAATAGAAACTGGAAATGATAAAGGGGTTCCATTACTTGTTTTTCATGGTGGCAATAGCACGTCCGCATATAATTTATTAATGTGCCAATTTTTATTAGATGATTTTCATATATATGCTGTTGATATAATAGGACACCCTGGAAAAAGTGATGAAGTATGTTTATCGCATAGAGGATACGATTATGGGAAGTGGGCAAGTGAAGTCATTGTTAAACTGGGGTATGAGAAGATTGCGTGCTTTGGCGGTTCATTCGGTGGCGGCGTATTAGCAAAATTACTATGTGTTTCGCCCCAAAAGGTTAGAAAAGCGGTTTTAGTTGTGCCTGCTGGAATAAGTAATGCATTGCCTATATCGTCATTAAAAATGATGATACCTTTAATACAGTATCGTATAACAAAAAATAAGAAGTATCTTATAAGAACAGCATTGTATATGGCATTGTATGAAGAGGTTCTCGACGAAGATACATTAGATATCGTAAAGGATAGCTTTGATAATGTAAAAACTAAAGTTGGTATGCCAACAAACATAGAAGCAAAAAAACTATCTGATTACCATGCTCCTACGCTGGTAATTGCCTCTGAAAAGGACTGCCTATTTCCTGCAAAGAAAGTCTTAGCGAGAGCAAAACAAATCATTCCAAGCTGTAGTGTATATGAACTGAAAGGTAGTGGTCATATGCATGTTTTACCAAAAAGTGTAAAACATATGATCATTGATTTCTTGAAGTGATAGTTGTACAAATTACAGTTTGTAGAACGGCAATAGGCGTGATGAGCAGGAGGATATGGGATCAACCAAATACTGTGATAACATTTCAATGTGTAAAAGTGGCTGTTAATTGAAAGGAGAAATTTCAAATGCAATTTTTAATTTTATTAGGAAGCCCAAGAAAGCAAGGGAATACGATATCTCTTGTAGAACCATTTGTAAGCGAAATAAAGGAATCAGGAAATAATGTGAATATTATTTGGCTTTATGATAAAAAAATCAAAGGCTGTGTAGCCTGTAGAAGCTGCCAAAAGGATTGGACGAGATTTGGATGCAGTATTAAGGATGACATGCAGGAAATATTTGATGCTATACTTAAAGCAGATAAAATAATATTGGCCACACCTATTTACAGTTGGTCATGTCCGGCACCTATGAAAGCTGTGCTTGATCGACTGGTATATGGTATGAATAAATATTATGGTGATGAAAAAGGGCCGACTTTATGGAAAGGTAAAAGCATTGCAATGATAACTACATGTGGATACCAACCTGAAAAAGGAGCAGATTTATTTGAAGAAAGTGTGAAAAGATATTGCAAGCATTCCCAATTAGTATATGAAGGAATGCTATCAGAGCGTGATTTAGGATACAGAAGCATATTCATAGATAATGATAAAAAGGAAAGAGCAAGAGCTTTTGCACGAAGCTTACTATAAAGATAAATTAGAATTTTATGTGATATTAAGGTAAAGTCTGAATCTGAGATTTCTAATATAGATTATATAATGAAGGAGTGATTGTGTTAAATGAACTAAATAATATTTTTCTTGATAAAGTTAGTGTGGTTGTTGAAGAAGCGAGAAAAAATGTAAAAACTGCAGTTAATATTATGATGGTATATACTTACTTCGAAATAGGAAGAATGATAGTAGAAGAAGAACAAAGCGGTTCTAATAAAGCTGAATATGGAAAATATATTAGAATGACTGCTATAAGCCTGTAGCATTTCAGGCAGAGCATTGCCTGTATTGTGCCGATGGCAAATTACATTATGAATATAATGGAAGATGTTTTGATATGGATACAAATGCGATGCAGCGTATGCATAGTCCGGATCAGTTTCCTTCCTTTATTTCCGTAGAGGAGTAATGAGGAGCTTATATGCAAGGAGATGCATCATTCGGGGAGGACGTAAGGAAGCTTATTGCTATTGAAAGTATATATATGTAATACAAAGGTATGAAGAAACAAGCTGTGCTTACGGAGGTAATTCTCAATGATGATGAAGGAAAGCGATATAGAAATGATTATGTTTGCCCCATGCGGTATGAACTGCAAGGTTTGTTATAAGCATTGCTATCATAAAAAACCATGTGATGGCTGCCTGAAAAGTGATCGGGGTAAACCTGAACACTGCCGTAGGTGTAAAATCAAAGACTGTGTTAAAGCAAGAGATTTATCCTATTGCTATGCCTGTTCGGATTATCCCTGTAAGCTTATAAAAAACCTTGAGAAAAGCTATAAAAAAAGATATCAGGCTAGTCTCATGGAAAATAGTGAGATTGTGAAAAATCAGGGGGTAGAGGTATTTATGGAGCAGCAGAAAAAGAAATATACCTGTTCTACCTGCGGTGGCGTTATTTCCATTCATGATAAAGAGTGCAGTGAATGTCAGGAAAAGGCATTCACTACGGAAAAAGGGTAGGTATAGAAGCTGATGGAGGGAATATGATGTTTGATGAAATCTGCATATATAAGCAATTGTGAATAAGCAGGAGGAAATCGAAGCGCCGATGAAGGAAGTGGCTGAATTTTATTTGAAGCAGGACGGTGTCCTTGCTGTACACTACATAAAACGTACACACCGGCAAAAGGATTTCAATGCGGTCAAGGAAGGGGACTTGCCAATCCGTCTTACAAGGATTGTGTGAAACGTAACCTATGTCCTATATTGGGAATTGGTGAATGAAGATGCGCATGCAAGTGTATCGAGGCTTGGGCTGGAGAAATATTATAAACGCTGGAATCGCTGTTTCATTACAATGCCTAAGATTATCTTGGGTGAGATTGACAGTCCTGCTTCAGTCGAGCAATGAAAACTTTCGCCCTGTTTCTAAACTTCACCATGCTTGATAAGGTATGTGTACTATATGAAAAAGAGCCCGAAGCTTAACGGGTTCTTTTTCATATGTTTAACAGCGTCAGTATAGATCAATGGTTGCCTTTCGCATGGCTGCACGCTCCAGGATTCGAAACATCAGGTAGGCAGCGCCAGCATAGATCACCATACAAAGCACCTCCTGCAGCATCAGAAAAGTGACCTGCGTATTCCATGTTCCATGGATAAGCAGCTGCATTGCCTGCAGCCCATGTGTCAATGGCAGAACAGAGGCAAGCCACTGCAGGGGGAGTGGCAGCAGATGAATGGATATATTGGCACCACATAGGAAAAACAGCAGGGTGATAAATAAATTATATACAAAATTGATATCCGGCAGGATAATGCCGAAGGAGCCAAGCAAAAATCCGATGCTGATACAGGATGCACAACAGAGAATGATGCATACTATCATACCACCCGTAAGGATGGAAAACGGCAGATCAGAGATCAGAATACCGATCACAATGATAATACCGAAGGAAATCAGAGAATCCAGCAATAAGAAAAAATGCGAACATTCGCATTTTCTTATGGCATAAGCCTGTGCATACACACCCTTTTTGGAATTGCTTGCGGCTATTCATGAATTCAATGAATATTGCAGGGATCAATGGTCAGCTGTATCAGGATTCACGATATGAGGATCAATGGAATTATGCGGCTCATGCATGGTATGCAGCCTTTGTGTGGCAGGACCCTTGATGATTTCCCCGGTATAGGAAAACCGTGAACCGTGACACGGGCAGTCCCAGGTCTTTTCATCTGCATTGAAGCGCAGTGTACAGCCAAGATGCGGGCAGAGGATATCAACGATATACAGCTCATCGTTCTCATCCCGATACACGCCATAGCGGTGATCATCCAGCTCCATAATGGTACCTTCTCCGATATGCGGATACGCCGTGGTGCTTTTTTGCAGCTTGCTTTTCAGAAAGGCGCCGACCACATTCAGATTTTCTTTGACAAACTGCAGCGAAAATATGCTGGAAAGACGCTGTGGAGAGAACATCATGCGATAGGGGAAGCCGCGATGCAGTGCGTAGGAGCATAACAGCTTGCCTGCGATACAGCTTGTGGTGTTGCCCCATTTGTTATAGCCGCTCGCAAACAATACGCGATCCTCATGCTTATCCAGCTTACCGATCAGAGGCAGCTGATCAAAGGTCATATAATCCTGTGAGCTCCATGCAGAGGTGATTTCCTGCACGATGAAATCCTCACGTAATGTATTTTCAAATTCCTGCAGATTCATAGCCTTATCCTGTCCGCTTTTATAGGTGTTGCCGGCATACAGCAGTGTATCCCCGCATGTGTTGTAGGACTGTACACGATCGTCTATGGACAGCATCATATCCTTTGGCAGTGGATTCTTTACACGGGCACTGATTATGCTTTCCTGATCACAATACATACGCGTAAAATAAAAGTGTCCCTGATCGATATACGGAAACTGCGTTGCGAAGATTACGATATCCGCATGTACGCACGTACCGTTGACTATCAGACGATAGCCCTGCTCCTCCTCCTGCATGTCTGTGACAGGAGAATGCTCATAAATATCAATGCCTCCCTCTCTGGCAATTTCGGCGAGCGCACAGCCGTAGGCATAGGGATCAAAGCGTGCCTGATACTGCATGCGCAGTCCTGCCTCCATGGGGAACGGTGCATCGTTTTTTTCGATATAGGTACACGGGATATGCAGATCCAGATAGGCCTGGTATTCCTCCTGCAGTTTGGCTACCTGTACGGCATCACGGGTAAACAGCATGGAATCGCATCGCTCAAAGCTGCATGCTATATGGTGCTCCTGAATAATTGCTTCTATGGAATTCAACGCTTCCTCATTTGCTTCATAATACTGCCGGGCAAGGATACGGTCATAATGCTCAATCAGATTTGCATACAGCAGGCCGTGCTGCATGGTCAGCTTTCCGGTATTTCTTCCGCTGGCACCAAAGCATAGAGAATCAGCTTCGAGAAGAATGGCATCCTCCTCTGCCTGTGCGAGATAATAGGCTGTTGTTATACCGGTAAGACCGCCGCCGATAATGGCGATATGGGCATCCGTCTCCTTTTGTAAAGTCGGATAGTTCGTCGTTTTTGTGTTTCGTTTCATCCAGAATGATTCTGTCATGTTCTTCACCTCTTCTACAGACTACCCAGAAACCGGCATTTCTTTCTCATAAAATAGAAAGACCTGCAGAAAACTTTGTCGAACGTTGGGTCTATCACTCCACAAGCATCATATACTTGAAGGAGGAGGAACAACATGATTACCATTCAAAATATAAAAGTAAATGTTACACGCGCAGGGAATAACGAGTCTGCCGTGGTACTGTTGCACGGATGGGGACAGAATCAATACATGATGAAGTTTCTGCAGGACCATCTCTGCGACACCTTTACGGTTATCAATCTGGATCTGCCGGGGTTTGGAGAGAGTGAGGAGCCGCCGCGTGTCTGGAGTGTAGACGATTACGTGGATTTTCTGCAGGAGCTTCTGGACCATCTGCAGATTACTCATGTGAGCTTTATCGCTCATTCCTTCGGAGCACGCATTGCACTGCGCTATGCATACCGCTTTCCGGTGGAGAAAATGGTTCTGACCGGTGCTGCCGGCATTCAGGCAAAGCGCGGGCTGGGCTATCATATCCGCGTGAAAACATATAAGTTGCTGAAAAAACTGCATGCTGCCCCTGCCATGGGAAGCAGTGATTATCAGAGTGCTTCAGCAATCATGAAGGGGGTTCTCGTTGCCAGCGTTGAGGATGATCTTTCGGGTATACTGAAGGATATATCCACGGAGACGCTGCTGGTCTGGGGAGAAAAGGATACGGCTACACCGCTGTGGATGGGTCGTGTCATGGAGGAGGAACTGCCAAATGCCGCCCTGGTTGTTCTGCCGAAGGAGGATCATTTCGCCTACTTCCACCTCAGTATACAGTTCTGCCGCATCGTGGATGCCTTTTTAAGACCATGATGCTGTTCTGTTTTCTGGCGGTGTATCTTTTTTTTCTTTATGTTCCTTTGAAGCAGTCTATGCATATGTTCCAGCAGAACCGTTACAACAAAGGGCGGTATCGGACATGGCTGGTGTCCTATATCCGCTTATCCTGGAAGCTGATTGTGAAAATACTGCTGACGCTGATGCTGAGCTACAGCCTTCTTTTGCTGCAGCCGACTTCCATGCAGGAGGTTCTGCTGCTGATGCTGGTTGCTATCTTTGCCTACATCAGCTGTAAAATGGAGGAGGAGCGTGTCTATCGCAAGCCGCTGGTGAAAACAGCGCGAATTCACCGTCTTGCGATCCTGCTGTATACGTTATACGGCATCCTGCTGTGCCTGCTGCATTATTTCCTGTCTGCTGCAGCGCTCATTCTTGTGACACCGTTTCTTTTTCTGTCCGCATGGCTCATGGTGCTGCCTGCCGCATGGATTTCAGAGCCGCTGGAAATGGCGATTCGCAATCATTATGCAGCGGATGCCGCAAAGCTGTTAAGAAGCAACAACGCGCTGTCCATTGTCGGCATCACCGGAAGCTATGGGAAAACGAGTGTGAAAACCATTCTGAATGAGCTTTTGTCAGATGTTTACTATACCCTGATGACGCCCGGCTCCTATAATAATCAGATGGGAATCACTCTCACCATACGCAATAAGCTGGAACGGCTGCATGAGGTGTTTTTATGTGAAATGGGAGCGGATCATGTGAAGGAAATTCATGATCTGATGCAGTTTGTAAAGCCGCAGTATGGTGTTGTGACCTCTGTCGGCGCACAGCATCTGGCAACGTTTGGCTCCATGGAAAATATACTCCATGAGAAAATGCAGATGATAGAATGCCTTCCTGCCGACGGTATCGGCTTCGTGAATCGGGACAATGCCTATATTCGTACCTACAGTATTCAAAACACCTGCGGAATCGTATGGTTCGGGATGAGCGAGGATGCGGATTATCGCTGCTGTGATATCCGTTACAGTGAGGAAGGCACGTCGTTTACGGTGATACAGGAGGGGCAGTCCCACCGGTTTCACACAAAGCTTTTAGGAAAACACAATGTCGTGAACATCACCTGTGCCATCGCAGTTGCGCACACACTTGGTGTTTCCTGGGAAATAATGGCGTTAGCTGTCGAAAAGCTGCCCTATGTCGAGCATCGGCTGCAGGTACGGAAAAGCTTTTGCACCCTGCTGGATGACGCCTATAATTCCAATCCGGAAGGAGCGCGCTGTGCACTGGAGGTTTTAAAGCAGATGAAGCATCAGCGGTTTATCATCACACCCGGTTTTCTGGAGCTGGGAGAACAGCAGGAGGAAGAACAGTACAAGCTGGGTGAGGAGATTGCGGATAGCGTGGATACGGCGGTATTGGTAGGTGCTGTCCAGACGAAAAGCATCGCCGCAGGATTGACAGACAGCGGATTTCCAAAAGAAAGGGTCCATGTTTGCGACAGCTTTCAGGAGGCACTGGCAATCGTACAAAAGCAGGCACAGCTGCAGGACTGCGTGCTGCTGGAAAATGATTTGCCGGATGCATTCAACCACTAGCAGCCCGTACTCACATGAACACGTTTTAGGCATTCGCATACACTGATAATGTGTAAGGAAAGGAAGAATGCTATGAAACTTAAAATTGCCGTGGCATTTGGCGGCAGAAGTGTAGAACATGAAATCAGTGTCCTGTCGGCTCAGCAGGTAATGGCTGCTCTGGATGAGGAGCGCTATGAAATACTGCCGTTGTATATTGCCAAGGATGGCAGAATGTTTTGTGAGGAGGAATTACGGGAGCTGGAAACCTTTCAGCATATTGAAGAATTCATAGCGGATCATACCAGTGTAGCTCTGATTCGAAGAGATGCGCATACCTACTTGATTCCATCGCGTCATAAATTATTTGCCAGGGATAAGGAGGTTGATCTGGTGTTCCCGGTTCTGCATGGAACAAACGGGGAAGACGGCACCTTTCAGGGATATCTGAAAACGATCGGGATACCCTATGTCGGCTGCAGTGTTCTGGCAGGTGCAATCGGACAGGATAAGGTGATTATGAAGCAGGTATTGCAGGATAGCGGGCTTTCGGTTGTACCGTGGTTTTTCTGGACATTGCATCAGCCGATGGAGCAGTCCTTTTTCAAAAAAGCACAGCGTCTTGGTTATCCGCTCATCATTAAGCCTGCGAATCTGGGCAGCAGTGTCGGCATCGCCGTTGCCCACAATGATGTGGAGCTGCATAAAAGCATGATCGAGGCCTTTCAGTATGATCACAAGGTTGTGATTGAAAAGGTGATTGAACCGCTGCGGGAAATCAACGCCTCGGTACTGGGGGATGAGGACGGCTGTCGCTGCAGTACACTGGAAGAAGTTGTCAAGCAGGATGAAATACTGTCTTATGACAACAAGTACAGCGGACAGGGTAAATCCAAGGGAATGCTCAGTACCAGCCGGAAGCTGCCGGCAGAGCTTAGTGATGAGCAGGCTGAGGAGGTTCGCACGATGGCGATGGATGCCTTCCGTGCGCTGAATGCGGCAGGGGTCGTGCGGATTGATTTTCTGATGCATGCAGACAGTTCAGCTCTATATGTGAATGAAATCAATACGATTCCTGGCTCCCTGTCCTTCTATTTGTGGGAAAAGGAAGGTCTTTCCTTTCCTGCCCTGCTGGATGAGCTGATCTCGTTAGCACTTCAGCGGGTACGCAGGGAACAGAAGATGATTTTCAGCTATGACACAAATATTCTGCGGGATTATAAGGGCAGAGGAAAACTGATGAAGTAGAAAAATGCGGACAATGCTTCGCATCTTTTCTTTTGCAGGAAGACAGAACGATGGAAGAAGGGGAAACGGTAAAGGACGCTGACGTATACTTTGAAGCATAGACAGAAAGAAATTTCGCTGCGGGATAAGCATAGGCAGTCACAAGATGTTGCATTCGCTTTTCATACAGGAACGATTCAGCGGGAAAGGTTTTTTTTCATAACAGCATGAACTTCACCGTTGCATTTACTGCTTAGAATACATCCGGTACGGTTCACAGGAGATAGCGTTCAATCAGACAGCGCAGGGACTGCACTTGCAGGTGTGGAAAACCGGCTTTTTGTTTCATGAGAATCATGCGTAAGAAGAAATTGATATTTCATAATCAGTCCGGTATAAAAAAGAAGATGACAAGCATAAAGCATTGTCACCTTCGTATCATTCATTCATTTTCAGCTTTTCCGTTGCATATTCGTCCTTTACAGAGAACCAAGAAACACCTCATATGCAATCAAGGACTCCCTGCTTTCTTATTTGAATTTTGAAAGGATGTGTGAATTTCAGCTTTCCGGCATAAGGGGGAGCGTATAGCTGCTTGGCATAAACACTGTAAGCAGGGCTTCCTACGGTTTCTATTGTGCTATATCAAAGCATGAGCGGCTATGTGATGTCATTTGCGACGACCTTGCCACGATCACTGCTTTTGCGATAGGCATTCGGTGTCATCCCGCATGCTTTTTTAAAGACTTGTGAGAAATAAGACTGGGAGGAAAAGCCGCAGGAGTCGGAAATCTGTGCTATGGAATAATTTGTGGTTTCCAGCAGCTCCTTAGCCTGCTGTACACGCAGTCGGATGAGATAATTGATGGGGGAGACGCCCTTGTACTGCTTAAAGGCATGTACCAGATAAAATTTATTCATATAGGTTTTTTCACTTAACAGCTCCAGCGTGATATCCTCCTGATAATGATTGTTGATATACTGCTCCACAAAATGACATTCCTTGGTTATTTTCTGAGACGGCGCTACAATCAGGTTCGCCTTTGTCCTGCGTACCATGTTAATGATCAGCACCTCCAGCAGATTCTGACATACCGCCTCGTAATCATCATCCTGCTGCGCCATTTCCTGCACCAGTGTTTTCAGATAAAACAGAATCTCATGCTTGAATTCATAATAGTTGTGGACACTGTAGTCCTCATATTCCATATGGTTGGTAAAGCTGGTAAACTGCAGACCTTCAATACCGAGAACGATATATTCCAAAGGGGATTCATCCCTGCTCATTTCCGTATGCGGGACATTGGGATTGACAATGATCAAATCATCCGCCTTTACATCAAAAACATCATCATTTACAAGAAAGCTTCCCTTGCCGCTGGATACATAAAATAATTCCGTACAGTGATGGGCATGCGGCGTGCTGTGCCAGTCACCCTCATAACGACTTGTTGAAATATAGAGAAGGTGGAAGCTCATCTTATCCAGCTTGCGATTCTTCAGCTGATATCTTTGTATACTCATCATATCACATCCTTATATCTGCTTTTATTATAATAGACACCGCTGTCGTTGACAAGAATTATATTTATTGGCAAAAAGTAAAAGTAGCCAATATCTCTAAAAAATGAAATACAAGGCTTGTGTTTATCGAATAAATAAGAAATGCCGGATTCGCTTTTTTAGATATCTTGCCCGTTTTTTTGCAGATTGACGTGCCCGGACGGTTTGACAAGCGCTTCATAAGCCCATAAAATGAAGCTAAAGATGATCAGGAGGAGTTTGACATGAATACGAAAAAGGGGCGCGTAACTGTGCCGACCGATGTTGATGTAATTAAGGAAACCTTAAACATCATAGAACGATGGGGGGCGGATGCGATCCGGGACTGTGACGGCACCAGCATGCCCGAGCAGCTGCGTGAGCTGGATGTGAAGCAGTATGCGACCTATTATACGACGAGAAAGGATAATGCATGGGCAAGTGCAAATCCGCAGGAGATACAGCAGATGTATCTGATGAGCGATATGGCGACGGCAAGTGCACAGACCCTGACCATACCGTTGATGAAGCATTATTATAAGGAACAGCTGAAGGTCAATACACTGGATGATATAAAGCGGTGGTGGGAGGTAATCGACCGTACGAGCGGTGATGTGGTTGCTGCGGACAAGTGGGAATATGACGCGGAAAAGGAAGCGGTTGTCGTGTTGGAATGTGTGCCGTTTCATGCGTATACAGTAAGCTTTCTGGCATTTGTGATCTGGGATCCGGTGCATATGTACAATGCCCTGACCAATGAATGGAAGCATGAGGAGCATCAGATGACCTATGATGTACGGCAGCCAAAGACTCAGGCATATGTTCTGGATAAGCTGCGCCGCTGGATTGCTGAGCATCCGGAGGTGGATGTTATTCGCTTTACGACATTCTTTCATCAGTTTACGCTCATGTTCGATGAGCAGGCGCGGGAGAAATTTGTAGACTGGTTCGGTTACAGTGCCAGTGTGTCCCCCTATATTCTTGAACAGTTTGAGCAGGAGGTCGGATACCGGTTTCGTCCGGAGTATATCATCAATCAGGGATATCATAATTCCACCTTCTGTGTCCCTACAAAGGAATATCGTGATTTCATGGACTTTCAGATGCGCGAGGTTGCGAAGCTGGTGAAGAAACTTGTGGATATTACACATGAAGCCGGTAAGGAAGCGATGATGTTTCTGGGAGACCACTGGATTGGGACAGAGCCGTTTGGTCCTTACTTTCAGGAGCTTGGACTGGATGCCGTAGTGGGCTCTGTCGGGGATGGACGTACCTTGCGTCTGATTTCCGATATCAGAGGAGTGAAGTATACGGAGGGACGGTTTCTGCCGTATTTCTTCCCCGATGTATTTCATGAGGGCGGTGACCCCGTTCAGGAGGCGAAGGTAAACTGGGTGACGGCAAGGCGTGCAATCCTTCGCTCACCACTGGACCGTATCGGATATGGCGGGTATCTGAAGCTTGCATTGAAATTTCCGGATTTTGTTGATTATATTGAAGAGGTATGCAATGAATTTCGTGAGCTGTACGAGCATGTACACTCTGCACAGCCAATGTGCATGCCGTTTAAGGTGACGATTCTAAACAGCTGGGGAGCACTTAGGGGCTGGGGAGCGGAAATGGTCGCTCATGCGCTGTGGTATAAGCAGATTTATTCCTATTCCGGTGTTCTGGAGGCTCTGAGCGGCATGCCGTTTGATGTGCAGTTTATCAGCTTTGACGATATACTGGAACATCCGAAGGTACTGGATGATGCCGGTGTGATTATCAATGCAGGGGATGCCTATACAGCCTTCAGCGGAGGAGATTACTGGAAGGATGCACGCATTGTGAGCGCCCTACGCAAATTTGTATACGAGGGGGGCGGCTTTATCGGCGTCGGAGAACCGAGTGCAGCACAAAAGGAAGGACATTTCTTCCAGCTGTATGATGTGCTGGGCGTGGATAAGGAGGTTGGCTTTTCCCTGTCACAGGATAAATATAACTGGGAGGAGCAGCCGCATTTCCTGAAGGAGGAGCTACCTGAAGCTTTACAGCTTGGAGAAGAAATACGCAATATCTATGCATTGCCGGATACGACGGTTTTGATCAATGAACATCAGAATATCCGTTTTGCGGCCAATACGTATGGGAAAGGGAAAAGTGTCTATCTGAGCGGTTTGCCATTCAGCTTTGAAAATGCACGTCTGCTTTATCGCTGCCTGTTCTATGCGGCAGGAAAAGAAACGGAAATGAAAAAATGGTACAGCGAAAACTGCAATGTGGAGGTCAATGTTTATCCGAATACAAACAGCTACTGTGTGGTGAACAATACATATGAGGTGCAGGATACGCGGATTTATACGGACCATGATGTATTTGATATCCGTTTACAGGCAAATGAAATTCGCTGGTTTTCCATCAGCGGGGAAGAATAAGAATTGTGCGGCATGAATGCCGCATTTTTCCATGCGGTAAATGGACGTAGGAGTGTACAGCGTATGAGATAGAATTTTCATGGTTTCAGTCCTTTCAGGAAGTATTATGAACTCATATCGTGGTTTTCGATTCTGTAAAACGGCATTGAGAAATCAGCATATCCAAGTCTTTCAGGTTTGAGATTGAAAACACAGGGATTGGACAATCAGTAAGTAATTGCTTCATGTGCCTTTATACTGTCCTGCAGGGGATTCACAAGAGAAATGTGGTAGCCGATTTCAAGATATAAACGGCCTGCACAATTCTTACATGGAACAAATGTTACACTGCTTTTCCATATTAAAAAATAATTTTTGCTTTACTGCAACCATTTTCTTTCTTCAGAGGTATTAAGGGTGAACAGAGAAAAAGAGGCAGTTCAAATAGAACTGACGGAGTGTTTTGCGGTATTTGCCGGAATGGACTCATTCTCTGATGATATCGCATTGTGTATTCGGGTACGAAAACAATGGAGATAAACGAAGCTGCTGTATTCGAAAGAAAAGCAATGGGTTCAGGACAGTATGAGGGAGGGTTTCATATGCTGAAGCTGTCAAAATGGAAGAAATGAAAAGGAGAGCTGTATGAAAATCAGAAATTACGGATTGGTGCTGCTGGCATGCGGCATGCTGTTTGCCGGCGGTTGTTCAAAAGAGGAAGCGAAGAAAAAAGCAGAAGACATGAAGCTTGAAGATCTCACGATCGTACTGCATGATGAGAATATCACCATTTACCAGCCGCTGGGGGATCTTCTGGATACCTGGGAGCTGGATCAGGCGCCGGAGCATATCGAAGCGCTGGGACATGATATGGTATTTTTAACATATAAGGATAATGACCGGGAATCGATGATTCTCCGTGTCTTCAATCCGAAGGATGAAGAAATCAGTGTGAACGATGCGCTGATTCAGCGTGTAGTCTTTTCAGACAGAAATACAGAAAATGTGAAGGAATACAAGCTTCCTCACAATTTTAAAATCGGAAGTACTACTGAGCAGGATGTAATCAAAGCACTGGGAACGCCTTATGAGTATAGGATTTCCAACGATGACAGCAATATGGATTATGTCACAGGCACCTCGTATGAAACCTCTGAGCTGGCAGAGTTTTCATTTGAAAAAGGAAAACTGAGCAAGGTTGCATTGTCAGGAAGTGAAAAACGCAAGGAAAAGAAAGAGAATATCAGCTTTGATACGGCTAAGGCAGTTGGGTATTCTGTATATGATATCCCCTTTGCGAAGGGAAGTGCTGCGGATGAATTTGCGAAGGGAAGCATACAGTTCGATGGTGTGAGCATAAACAAAACGACACCTGCGAAGGCACTTATAGAAAAAGGGTGGAAATCCAAATATCTGGATGAATATAATAAAAAAGAGACTACCATCAGTGCAGAAAAAAGTGATATGCGTATTGATTTGCGAGTGGATGGAACGATTTCTTCCACAGATCAGCTGACCGAAAAGCATGTGATTCAGGAAATATTTGCAGCGGATGAGTCTCTGGAAGCTTTGACATTCGCATCTGGTGTTAACGGTACATCAACACTTCAGGATGTGTATCAGGTACTGGGAAAACCGATGAGTGTGCAGTATAGCAAAAACAGTGTTCGCGTTCGGTATAGGACAGAAAGCAATACTGCCGTTTCCATGTCCTTTAAGACCTCCGGAGCAATGGAATACTGCAGTGTGAAATTTGATTCAGAATGGGAATAGACAGTGCGACAGATAAAGGATTGAGCCGGGTGCTCTTTTCTTTTGCATTGTTTGTTGAGAAGTAACCTTTGACCGCGCATAAGTAGAAGCTTATCCTTTATGCTCGATACGTGTTGTCCGGAAAAATATGCAATGGTTTTGTTATTCGGCGAAAGCCTGTGAAGGAAACGATTCGTATTCTGTTTTTTTGAATACTTTCTATGTGTCCGACAAGTATGCTCAACAGTACAAATTCATTTGTTTAAATATTTAATAAGTGCTTCAGATATGAAAAAGGGACATCTGACTGACCGTGTGGGGAACTCTGTCCGCTGGACTGTCATGTGCTCAAAAAAAGGATTCTCGGCTGAGAATCCTCCTTTGTTAAGCCTCCATGGAATCAATGATGCTGTCAACCAGATTATCCATTTCAGATTTATTATTATCATTCAGGGCACTGATCATGGATACTTCAGAATTCAGAATACTCATCTGCTTCATCTGATTATCCAGGAAGTCCTTCATGAGGGAACCGGATTTCGGTGCCCAGGACCCGTTTTCAATGATTCCCACTGTACGCTTCTGCATATTGAGTGCCTTCATATGCATGAGGAAATCATGCATAACAGGATAGATTCCCAGGTTATAGGTTACCGAAGCCAGTACGATATGGCTGTATTTAAACGCATCACTGATCAGGTAGGATACATGGGTATTGGAAACATCATGCACCACAACATTTTTAACACCCTTTTCCACCAGCTTGGCAGCCAGTACCTGCGCGGCGGATTCCGTATTTCCATACATGGAGGCATAGGCAATCAAGACACCGGTTTCCTCCGGCTCATAACGGCTCCATTTGTCATATTTATCCAGCAGATAACCGAAATCATTTCTCCATACCGGTCCATGCAGCGGACAGATAACCTTGATATCAATGGTTCCCGCCTTTTTCAGCAGTGCCTGTACGTGCGGTCCGTATTTTCCTACGATATTGGTATAGTAACGGCGGGCATCATCCAGCCAGTCGCGGTCAAAATCAACCTCATCGTTAAACAGCTTGCCATCCAGTGCGCCAAAGCTTCCAAAGGCATCAGCGGAAAACAGAACGCCGTTTGTTACATCAAAGCTGACCATTGCTTCCGGCCAGTGCACCATCGGAGCCTCTACAAAGGTGATGGTGTGCTTACCGAAGCATCTGGTATCGCCTTCCTTGACCTCCTCTGTGCGCCCGTCAACGTTAAAGCCGAACTGATGCATCAGCAGGAAGCTTTTTTCGGTTGATATGATTTTCACCTTTGGATAGCGAAGAAGAATTTCCTCAATGCTGGCACCGTGATCGGGCTCCATATGATTGATAACCAGATAATCCAGGTCACGCCCGTTCAGAACATGCTCTACATTTTCCAGAAACTGACGGCAGGCATCCCAGTCCACCGTATCAAACAATACCGTTTTCTTATCCAGCAGCAAATAGGAATTATAGGATACGCCATTCGGAATCGGGTGAATATTTTCAAACAGGGCAAGACGGTGATCATTTCCTCCCACCCAGTACAGATCGTCAACTACTTTTCTTACACAGTACATACTACATCCTCCTTCTCTTTATTTAATCCAATGTCTCGATGAACTGATCCTTTGCTTCTCCGCATTCCGGACAGATCCATTCCTCAGGCAGCTTTTCAAACGGCGTACCCGGAGCAATATCATTTTCCGGATCTCCCAGCATCTGATCATATTCATAGCCGCAGCCATTGCAGACATGACGCATATAGGAAGGAGCTTCCTTTTTGATAAACGGACGTTTCATTTTCTTCATTGGCGGAGCCGGTTTCTTTTCTCCGGTATCCAGAGCCTTGCTTAACAGCGGCAGTATTTCCATAACATCACCGACAATCCCGTAGTCGGCATTTTTAAAGATCGGAGCATTGGCATTCGTATTGATGGCAACGATGGTGGTGGCATCCTTGATTCCCTTCAAATGCTGTCCCGCACCGGAGATACCGCATGCGATATACAGATTGCCGGTAAATTTCTGACCGGACATACCGACATAGCGGTTGATCGGTACATACTTCAGAGTTTCTGCGACCGGACGGGAGCTTCCGATTGCGGCTCCTGCACTTCTTGCCAGATCCTCAATCAGCTTCATGTTCTTCTTTTCGCCGATACCCTTGCCGGCTGATACCACACGCTCCGCATTCATAATCGGGGTGTCCATCGGGATACCGACTGTGAAATCATAGCCGTCTTTCTGTAAGGCTTCCACCAGGGCATTGACACGTTCCTGTGCATCGCCTTCCTTGAAAATCTGTTTTTTGCGTTCTCCGGTGATTGCACCTTTTTTCTTACGGACACCGCCGTCCTTTGGCGCTTTTCCTATGATATGAGAGGCAATAACGACCCTCTGAATTTCATTGGTTCCTTCATAGATGGTTGTGATTTTTGCATCACGATACGCACGTTCCACTTCCATACCCTTCAGATAACCGCTTCCGCCGAAGATCTGTAAGGCATCGTTGCAGATTTCCAGCGCAACATCACTTGCATACTGCTTCGCCATTGCGGATTCCATGCCATATGGTTCATGGTGTTCCTTCAGCTCCGCAGAGGAGTAAATCAGCATTCTTGCACAACGCAGCTTGGTTGCCATATCGGCAAGCTTGAAGCTGATGACCTGCTGCTGTGCAATCGGTTTGCCGAACTGCACACGCTCCTTTGCGTATTCCAGCGCATTCTCATACGCACCCTGTGCAATACCAAGCGCCTGTGCGGCGATACCGATACGACCGCCATCCAGTGTGGCCATTGCAATCTTAAAGCCCTGACCAAGCTTACCAAGCAGGTTTTCCTTAGGTACCTTTACATCATTGAAAATCAGCTCGGCTGTTGAGGATGAACGGATGCCCATCTTGTCGTAATGATCACCGAAGGTAAAGCCGTCCCAGCCCTTCTCCACGATAAATGCGGAGATTCCTCTGGTTCCCATTTCCGGATTTGTGGATGCGAAGACGACATACGTATCTGCCTTATCAGCATTTGTAATAAAGATCTTGCCACCGTTCAGAATGTAGTAATCACCCTCCAGAACAGCTGTTGTTTCAGTACCTGCCGCATCACTTCCGGCATTTACCTCCGTTAATCCAAACGCGCCGATTTTTTCACCGCTTGCCAGCGGTACCAGATATTTCTGCTTCTGTTCCTCGGTACCAAACGCAAAAATAGGGTAGCTTCCCAGTGAGACATGTGCGGACAGAATAACACCTGTACCACCGTCTACACGGGATAATTCTTCTACAGCAATGGCATAGCTGATTACATCCAGACCGGCCCCGCCATATTCCTTTGGATAGGGAATTCCCATCAGACCCATCTTTCCAAACTTCGCAATCGCCTCACTCGGGAACTCATTTTCCTTATCGAGCATAAAGGCAATCGGTTTGATTTCGGTTTCCGCAAATTCCCGAACCGTCTTGCGGATTTCCTCCTGCTGCTGTGTCGTTGTAAATAGCATAGTTTACGTCCTCCTCACTTATCTCTATGATATTCCTTCTGCTTTCATGATTTTTCTTAATATGAGAATCATTTTAAGAATGTAAATCACTTTACACTCTGATAATATCATAGCGCTTACAATAAGTCTAAAGATATGCTCACAGAATTTTCCTTTTTTGGATTCGTTTTAAGAAGTACCTGGAAAACGGCGCCAGCGCTTTTGGGATTTCCCGAATTAGGTCCCACGGGTGTAAGATAAGCAGATGCTGGAGCGCAGATGATTTGTAACGTTCTGCGTAAGAGAATACGGCTTCATTTTCAAACAGGTATACCGGCTGTACACTCATTCAGCCTTTGAATTTCCTTCACCTATCCGATTTATGGTTGATCGCATATGCATACAGGTATGAAAGAATGTGTGTTCGTCCCTTCCTACCTCTTTCTGCAAATTACAAATCGATAAGATTCTCTTTTAACATGCGGACTTTTACTTCTCAGCCTGCGGACTTATGGTCTCCCGTATGCTATACTGTACTTAGCGGTAAACAATTGGAAGGAGGAGCTGTATGTCGGAAAAGAAAAAGGCGGAAGAAGGGTTTCTGTATAATGCGAATTACAACGCAGCACTGCTGGATGAGCGTGCCTGGTGTAAGGATCAGTGTCATCTGTGCAATCAGCTGCGTCCAAGCGATACGGAAAAGCGCTATCAGATTTATCACAGCTTATTCAAGCAGATGGGAAAGCATGTATCCATAGAACCACCATTCTGGTGTGATTATGGTTATCATATCAGCATCGGAAATGAATTTTTTATGAACCATAACGGTGTCATACTCGACGGAGCAGAGGTAACCTTTGGTGATTATGTCTATATCGCACCAAACTGCGGCTTTTATACGGCAGGGCATCCGTTGGATGTGGAACAGCGTAAGCAGGGGCTGGAGTATGCCTTTCCCATTCATGTGAAAAGCAATGTATGGATCGGAGCAGGCGTTCAGGTGCTGGCGGGCGTTACCATTGGGGAAGGCTCGGTGATTGGGGCAGGCAGTGTTGTGAACAGAGACATTCCTGATCATGTTCTTGCGGCAGGTGTTCCCTGCAGGGTAATTCGCCGCATTACAGAGGAGGATCGAAAGAAGTACCGTATTCGAATGGAGGAGGAAAGTTGATGGAAAGCAGGTGAAATCCGTAAACAGCGCACCTATATAGGCAGCAAAGGTCTTTTTGGATACGCCGTAAGCGATCGCCTAGTCGTCTGTGAGGCAGTATTTGCAGTCTGATGGCGATAGGGAATACGGAAGAAAACGGATATGCATATGACTGATAAGCTATGCGAAAGCTGTCCCTGCGGAAAAGAAATGTCGAGGGAGGCCTTCCTTTTTAAAGAAGTTATTTGCATGATCTCACTTGCGGCGGTATGGCTATGATATAATAAGGATAAGCAGGAGGTATAAAACCATGTTTTATGAACAAGTAGAAGAATCCGTGCAATATATTCGTAAGCACGTGAAAACAGAGCCACTTATTGGCATCATTTTAGGAAGCGGACTGGGCTCGCTGGTGGAGATGATGGAGGATAAAGAGGTGCTCTCCTATCAGGATATTCCACATTTTCCGCAATCCAGAGTGGCAGGTCATGCGGGAAATCTGGTCTTTGGCAGAATTGGAAATCAGCGTCTGATCGTTATGCAGGGGAGGTTTCATTATTATGAAGGCTTTTCGATGAAGGAGGTCACCTATCCGATTTATGTGATGAAGCTGCTTGGTGTTCGGGATTTGATCGTGACCAATGCCTGTGGCGGTATCAATCCGGATTTTAAACCGGGGGATTTGATGATCATTGATGATTTTATCAATTCGCTGGATGTAAATCCTTTGATTGGAGATAATGATGAGCGCTTTGGACCACGCTTTCCGGATATGTCAGAGCCTTATTCCATCCAGCTGCGTGAAAAGGCAGAACAGGTGGCAGATCAGTTGGCAATTCCTTACCGCCATGGTGTATACACCCTTTTTCAGGGACCGTATTATGAAACAGCGGCGGAAATCCGTATGTATGCCAGAGCAGGCAGTGATGCCATTGGAATGTCCACTGTGCCGGAGACTATAGCGGCAAATTATCTCGGTATCCGTGTGCTGGGAATTGCATGTATCACCAACATGGCAACCGGTATTGCGAAGGAAAAGCATTCACATGAAGAGGTTGTGAAAATGGCAAATAAGAGCAGTGCCCGGCTTTGTACATGGATGGAAGCACTGTTAAAGGAGTGGTAAGAAGGAGGGGGATGCTTCATGGAACAGAATTCGCTGTTTCAAAATGATGTACAGAAGGATCCTCTTGCCGCCCGACTGCGTCCGGCTTCGCTGCAGGATTACGTAGGGCAGAAGCATCTGCTTGGAAAAGGGAAGATACTGTATAACCTGATAGAAAAGGATATGGTTTCCTCCATGATCTTCTGGGGACCGCCGGGTGTTGGAAAAACGACGCTTGCCAGAATCATCGCCAGGCAGACACAGGCACATTTTATCAATTTCAGTGCCGTCACAAGCGGAATCCGTGAAATTAAGACCGTGATGAAGGAAGCGGAGGACGCGCGTCTGTATGGCAGAAAGACGATTGTATTTGTTGATGAAATACATCGTTTCAATAAAGCCCAGCAGGATGCCTTTCTGCCGTATGTGGAAAAGGGCAGTATTATTTTGATTGGCGCAACAACGGAAAATCCGTCATTTGAAGTCAATGCCGCGCTTCTTTCCCGCTGCAAGGTGTTTGTGCTGAAGGCACTGGAGGTTTCGGATCTGGTGGAGCTGCTAAAGCATGCCCTGCAGGATGAACGCGGCTTTGGCTCACAGCATGTTCTCATCACAGAGGAGCAGCTGCATATGCTTGCCGTGTTTGCCAACGGAGATGCCAGAACAGCATTGAATACGCTGGAGATGGTGGTTTTAAACGGAGAAAGCTCAGAAGCGGGAATCGTCATCACAAAAGAGGTGCTGGAGCAATGTACCTCCCAGAAGTCGCTGCTGTATGACAGACAGGGAGAGGAGCACTACAATCTGATCAGTGCCCTGCATAAATCCATGCGCAACTCCGATGTGGATGCAGCTATCTACTGGCTTGCGAGAATGCTGGAGGCGGGGGAGGATCCGTTGTACGTGGCAAGGCGTCTGGTTCGTTTTGCGAGTGAGGATATCGGGATGGCGGACAGCCGTGCCTTGGAAATCTGCGTTGCGGCTTATCAGGCATGCCATTTTCTCGGTATGCCGGAGTGTAATGTACATTTGACACATGCGGTTACCTATCTTTCTCTTTCTCCGAAATCCAATGCCCTGTATATGGCATACGGCGCAGCGAAGGAGGATGCTGTGCATATGCTGAGTGAACCGGTTCCCCTGCAAATACGAAATGCACCGACATCCCTCATGAAGGACCTGCATTATGGAGAAGGCTATCAGTATGCTCATGATACGCAGGAAAAGCTGACAAACATGAAATGTATGCCGGAATCCCTGAAGGGAAGGGAATACTATCACCCAACGATACAGGGAAGTGAAGCAAGGGTAAGCAAGCGATTGCAGGATATCAAGGAATGGAAACGGAAGCATCAAAATAAATAGAGGGCCGGTGTTTTAAGAAGACCTTCCTGCGAGTGATGAAACGCTGGGATATTGGCAGAACACGGATAGGCGCAGATTTCAGGATGCAGGCATTTGACAGCGCTGTGCATGATCAATGCCTCTTTCCGTAAGGAAGAAAGGCCGCATAAGAAAGCCATGAAAGCATCCGGGCGGCTGTACGCAGACAGTCTGTAAGATACAGATGCTCATGGAGCTGCGTTTGCGTATTTTCTGAATTAGGCAGCTAGAAAAAAAGGTAATCCAGCCTTGATACAACAGGTTCGGATTGCCTTTTTTATGTTTTCATCAGCGGTAAAGGTGCCATGCATACCGCCGTTTTCTGTTTCTTATTTTACAGTTTTTATGACATACTTATCGAACAGCTCACGATTTCGCTCATCGGCACCGTCCATATTGCTGGAGGCGAACACCGGAGCCTCCATGCCATGCTCCTTCAGCAGCTCGACAAATCTTCCCATCACACACTGTGCAAGGAAGCATCCGGTCAGGGTACTGACAGGTCCCATACTGGTGGCATCATCGATTGGTGTTGTCGCATCCCCATACGGAGCATGATTGTCTAGAATCACATCCGCTAGCTCAAACAGACGCAGTCCGCTTTCATGACGGGAAGCGATGGTTTTGCTATGCGATAAGGAGGTGATCACGATAATACGGGCACCCTTTTCCCTTGCTCTCATCGTGTATTCGATCACCAGTGGATTTCTTCCGGAATTACTGGTGACAAGCAGAACATCTCCCGCTTCTATCGTGTAAATTGCATCCAGTACATCCGCATAGGAAGCTGTACGCTCCAGTGTGGTACTCTTTGTCGGGTGGGTTGCCAGCGTCATTTCGATTTCATTGATCGGATAAACCTTTGCATACCCTCCGGCTCTGGCATAGATATCCTGCCCGATCATATGCGAGTGCCCGCTGCCGAAGGTGTAAATGGTATGATGTTCCTTCTCCGCTTCAAACAATAGACGTGCTGCCTGTTCCAGCGGCTCCTGTTCCTGTTTCATTACCGCGAAACGCTGTTCCACTTCTTTGAAATACGTATCAATAAATGCCATAATCAATCCTCACTTTCTTCTGATTTCAGTATACCATGATTATATGTAAAATCTATAATTGGATATAAAGTTATAACATTTTATACAAAATACGTAATTTAACCGTTGTTTTCGCACAAAACACTTTTAATTATTCTATTCTGCTAAAATAGGAAAATTTTTCCATTATAATAATTACAAAAACTGGAGTGGACGGAATGAAAAAAGTAACGGAAATCAATTTAAGAGTGGGAGATGCTATACGAAAAGGGCTTCAACGAAAGGGAATGACGCAAAAGGAGCTTGCTGCACTGGTTGGTTCCACGCAGCGCTCGATTTCTTCATATATCAATGGGAATGCACAGCCCCCGCTTGATATTCTGTCTTTGATTTGCCGCATACTGGAAATCAATATGAATCAGATTCTGCAAATACCGGATTTCAATTTTCCAGGACGTATGCTGCATGATCCGATGGAGCTGGAATTCATGAAGATTTTTGATCAGGTGCCGGAGGAACGGCGGATGACCTTTACAAAGCTGATGAAAAGTATACTCAGCTTTCATCTGGAATAGGAAGTAAAAATGCAACTGTTACATAACATGGAAAATAAGACGATTCTTTTGGTAAATGACAAATACAGAAAGATGGAAAATTTTTATTTTTATGATAAAATGCCGTATTTATCGGTGTTTTTTTATATTTTGCGCAGAATTCGTATGGAAGAAAACTTTTTCATTTTATATACTATAGAAGTAAAAGGGAGAGAGAGGAGGAATATGGAAGAAAAACATACCTGTGTACTGAATCATGATGAGTATGAGCTGCTGAACTTTTACCGACAGCTCAGTGAAGAGCGCAAGCAGAAATTTTTTGATCTTGTGCAGACACTGGATATGCTGTTGAACCAGCAGGAGGATACGACTGCGGTCGCAGAGTAAATCACAGGTGTTGAAGTCATGGTTCTGAGAGCGCAATCCTTTCCATAAGAGAATGAGAAGGATGTGCGTTTGTTATACCGTGCACTGCTATCCTTACGGCGCAGGATACCGCACGGTGCATCAGCTGTAAAACAAATCCTGCAGGATCCATCCTGGTGTTGCAGCGGCTGAGCATGCATACTGTTTTGAAACCGGATGAGGACCGCAGGGTCCTTTTCTGTTTCTAGGCACTGACTGGTTTTCAGGGTACTGGATGAAAAAGCTGTCCGCCATAACTGACCGTGGTGTGGGGATCATTTCATTTCTGATGCTGAAGCGTTCCACGCAGGGTCCTATGTGATTTGTCGATGTTGATACAGCTGTTTCTTACATAATTATTTCATGAAAATATTTCAGAAAATGATTGACTTTTTCATCCCTGGATTGTACTATAGTAATATATGAAATGCGCTGACGGGAAATAGTATGGATATGGACATGACAGAGAGTCTTCGGCTGGTGGAAGAAGATATGCGAAGTATGCGGAACACATCCCCGAGCAGCAGAGGTGAAATTCAGTAGCTTCTGCCGGAATCCTGCATCCGTTACCGTGCTAGAGTATGCTGGTACTCGAAGAGATTGATATCGTGAGGTATCAATAAAATAAGGTGGAATCACGTAAGGTAACTTTCGTCCTTTGGATGGAAGCTTTTTTTGTATAAGCGTATAAGGGAGGATATGAAGCTATGAAAAGATTTGCTATACCGGAAGGAACCCGGGATCTGATTCTGGGAGAATGTACTGCGAAGAAACGATTGCAGGGTGCAATCGAACAGGTGTTTGACAGTTACGGCTATAAGGAAATCGTAACACCGAGCATTGAATTTTATCAGACCTATCAGACCGGCTTTGAACAGGTTCAGGAGGAAGCGATGTACAAGTTTTTTGACCATAACGGAAGCATCCTGACACTGCGCATGGATATGACGGTGCCGATCGCCCGTGTTGCGGCAACCAAGTTCAAGGATCAAAAGCCGCCGCTTCGTTTTCGTTACTGTGCCAATGTATACAAGGTCAAGGAGTCCTTTGCCGGAAAGCGCAATGAGGTGACAGATTGCGGAATCGAGCTGCTGGGGCTGAACGAAAAGCAGAGCGATCTGGAAATTCTAGTGTGTGCACTGGAGGTTATGGAGTGTATGCAGCAGCAGGCGTATACGCTGGAAATCGGCAATGTGAATTTCTTTCACACAGCAGGAAAGCTTCTGGGACTTTCTGCGGATGAAACAGAGCTTCTGGCGGATTTGATCGATCGCAAGAGTCTGAGCGAATTGAAGGAATATCTGCATACGTTGCCACTGAAGGATGAGGACAGAGAATTCTTCCTGCAGCTGCCGTGGCTGTGTGGAGATGCAGGGATGCTCAAGGAGGCATTGAACTGCTGCTTCGATGACAGACTGCGCAGTATTGTGGAAAGTCTTCAGGAATTGTATGCACAACTAAAGGCGCTCGGCTATGAAAACCGCATTACCTTTGATTTGGGAAAGCTGCCGCATCTGAACTATTACAGTGGCATTCTTTTTGAAGGCTTTGTGCCGGGAATCGGTACCAGTGTGCTGAGTGGCGGACGCTATGATTCTCTGCTGGAGAAATTCGGAGAGCCATTGCCGGCAATCGGCTTCTCTGTAAAGCTGGATGCCGTGCTGCCGGTTCTGGATTTAAAGCAGAAGGAGGCAACCCTCACGCTGTGCTATCCGTATGCGCGAAAGGTGGAGGCACTGCGCAAGGCGAGGGAATTAAGAAAAACCGCACGGGTGGAGCTGCTGTGCGGGGAATATGATGATATTATCGTGAAAGGGGAGAAGGACGCATGAGTATATCCATAGCATTGACGAAGGGGCGTCTGGAAAAGGCTACCGTGAAGCTGCTGGAGGAGCGAGGGTATGGCATTGAATCATTAAAGGATAAGGGAAGGGCGCTGGTGTTTCAGGATTCCAAAAAGGATATTCGCTACTTCCTTGTGAAATCCAATGACTGCATCACCTATGTACAGCATGGCGTTGCGGATATTGGTGTTGTGGGAAAGGATACGCTTTTGGAGGGGGGCAAGGATTATTATGAAATGCTGGATTTAGGCATTGGAAAATGTAAATTCATCGTTGCCGGTCTGCGGGAGCACAATCTGTTTGACAAGGTGGGACATGTGAAAATAGGAACGAAGTATCCCAATATCGCAAAGCAGTATTTCCTGGAAAAGGGCATGGATGTGGAGTGTATTAAAATAGACGGCTCTGTGGAGCTGGCACCGATTCTGGGCTTGTGTGATGGAATCGTGGATATCATGGAAACGGGGACGACGCTGAAGGAAAACGGTCTGGTTGTCTTTGACACCGTCTGCGATATCAGCGCAAGGGTGATTGTAAATAAAGCGAGCTTTAAGCTGAAAAGAGCGGAGATCCTAGCAATCTTGGAGGATATGAAGAAAGGACTGGAAGCATGCTGAAACGAATGCGAGCATCGGATACAGGGAACCTGCAGACGTATCTGGAAAGCAGAACAGAAGAGATCGACAGTGAAATCATTGTCAGGGTCAGTGCCATCCTGCAGGATGTGAAAACCCGCAGGGATGATGCTGTCAGGGAATATACACAGCAGTTTGACGGAATTTTATTGGACAGTATGCGCGTGGAGCCTTCCGATATAGAAGCGGCTGCTGCCAAGGCGGATCCCTTCTTAGTGGAGAGTATGAAGAAGGCGAAAGCAAATATCGAGTATTATCACAATGCACAGAAGCAAAACGGCTATCTTTTGCAGAAGGAGCTCGGCATCTATCTGGGACAGCGTGTACTTCCACTGGACAGCGTAGGTATTTATGTGCCGGGGGGCAGAGCACAGTATCCAAGCAGTGTGCTGATGAATGCGATTCCTGCCCGGATCGCCGGTGTAAAGCGCATTGTTATGATTACACCACCGGCGAAGGATGGCAGTCTGCATCCCAATATTGCGGCGGCAGCACAGATTGCCGGTGTGGATGAAATTTATAAGGTCGGCGGTGCTCAGGGAATTGCGGCGTTAGCCTATGGTACCCAAAGCATTGCGCCTGTGGATAAAATTGTCGGTCCGGGAAATGTATACGTTGCGGCAGCGAAGAAGCTGGTCTTCGGGAAGGTGGATATCGACATGATAGCCGGACCGAGTGAAATTCTGGTGATTGCGGATGCGGATGCTCCTGCGAAAAGCGTTGCGGCGGATCTGCTGTCACAGGCAGAGCATGATCCGATGGCGAGTGCCATTCTGGTGACAACCAGTGAACAGCTTGTGGATGCTGTGGAGCTGGAGCTGCGCAAGCAGAGTGCTCTTCTGCCGAAAAAGGAAATCGTGGAACAGTCGCTGCAGGCCTATGGAACAGCCATTTTATGTGAGAGCATGAAGGAGTGTCTGGATGTATCCAATGCGGTTGCGCCGGAGCATCTGGAGCTGATGGTGAAGCAGCCGATGGACTATCTGGGAAAGGTACGCCATGCGGGCAGTGTGTTCCTTGGCTATCACACCTGTGAAAGTGTCGGAGATTATTTCGGCGGCTGCAATCACGTATTGCCGACAAGCGGGACAGCGCGTTTCTCCAGTGCACTTGGAGTGGACAGCTTTATCAAAAAAAGCAGCTATCTGCACTATAGCGAGGAAGCTTTACAGACCTATGGCGACCATATCATAGAAATGGCGGAGCAGGAAGAGCTGCAGGCTCATGCCAATGCTGTGAAAGTGAGGCTGCAATCATGAAAAATATCGAAAGCTATGCGGCGCGGACAAACGGTACCGTCATGCTGAATGCAAACGAATGCTATAAAAATATCAGTGGGGAAATGGTAAAGGAGCTGCAGGAGGCAATCGCAGAGCTGGAGTTTAACCGCTATCCGGATGAATCCAGCAGGGAGCTCATACAGGCATATGCGAATGTAAAAAAATTAGATGCTGATTATCTGATCGCCGGGAATGGCAGCGATGAAATGCTGGGGCTCATGATTGGCTATTTCCTGGGAAAAGGTAAGAAATTACTGACCCTGTCTCCGGACTTCTCCATGTATGATTATTATGCATCCATGCATGAGAGTGAGGTTGTGAAATTTCCATGTGAGCAGGACGGTTCCTTCAGCATTGCGGATTTTATAGAATTTGGGCGGGAGCATCATGTGGATATGGTGCTGTTCTCCAATCCGAACAATCCAACCGGGCATTTTGTAAGCAATGCCCAGCTGTGTAAAATTGCGGAGGCGTTCCCCCGTATTCCGGTGATTATAGATGAGGCATATGGGGAGTTCGCAAAGGAAAGCATGATGGCGTATCTGGACACCTACCATAACCTGTATGTGACCAGAACCCTATCCAAGGCGTATGGCTTTGCTGGTGCGCGACTGGGCTTTCTGATCAGCTGTCCATCCAATATTGCGAAATTGAAACCGGTGCTGGTTCCTTATAATATTAGCTCTTTAACACAAAGGGCCGGTATGATCGTATTGCGGCATGCGGCGGAATATGAGCTGCTGGTGGAGGAAATACAGCTGGAGCGGGATATGCTGTATCACAAGCTGAAGCAGTTAAAAAACGTTACCTTCTATCCGAGTCAGGCGAATTATCTGTATGGAAAAAGCAAATATAAGCAGGAGCTGTTGAAGGCGATGGAAAAGGAAGGCATTGTCATTCGCAACTATGAAGGAAAGGACAGCTTCCGGATCACGGTTGGTTCCCCTGCGGAAAATGCCATTGTATTATCCGTATTACAGGAATTTGACAGAAAGGCGGTTACGGTATGAAACCAGAAACGAAGGATACAGGCTTTGCGCCAAGAACGGCAGGCCTAAGCCGGGATACCAAAGAAACAAGCATCAGCTGCACGATGCATCTGGATGGTACGGGAGTCAGTGAGATTCACACAGGCATCGGCTTCTTTGATCACATGCTGACGCTGTTTTCCTTCCATTCCGGGATTGATCTTACGCTGCATGCAAACGGCGATTTACAGGTGTGTGATCACCACACGGTTGAGGATTGCGGTATTGCGATGGGAGCCTGTCTGAAGGAAGCCCTGCAGGATAAAAGAGGAATTGAACGCTATGGCAGTATGCTGCTGCCGATGGATGAAACACTGGCACAGGTGGTACTGGATATCAGCGGGCGCAGCTTTCTGGTGTATAACTGTGAGCTGAAGCGGGATACGATCGGTTCGTTTTCCTGTGAAATGGTGGAGGAGTTTCTTCGTGCCTTTGCCTTTCAGGCAGGCATCACCCTGCATGTAAATGTAGTGTATGGTACCAATGATCATCACAAGGTGGAGGCGATTTTCAAAGCGCTGGGCCGTGCCTTAAAAACGGCGATTCGTGTGAGCGGCGATATGCTGCCGAGTACAAAGGGGAAGCTGTAATATGATTGCGATACTTGATTATGGAATGGGAAATCTGCACAGTGTGGAAAATGCCTTACAGCATATCGGCTGTACCTGCTGTGTAACGGATAAAAAGGAAGACCTACAGCGTGCGGATCAGCTGATTCTGCCGGGTGTGGGAGCGTTTGCGGACTGCATGAAGCATCTGCAGGAGCGTGATTTGATTACAGCTTTAAAGGAAGAGGTTCAAGGAAAGAAAAAACCGCTGCTCGGTATCTGTCTGGGCATGCAGGCGCTGTTTGAAGACAGCGAGGAAAACGGCTATACCAAGGGACTCGGCTTTTTGAAGGGCAACATCGTGAAAATGAGTGCTGCTGCAGAAAGCCGGGTGCGCATTCCGCATATCGGCTGGAATCTGCTGGAACAGTGTCAGGAATCCAGTGTATTTGAGCGGCTGAGTGAGCGTCCGTTCGTCTATTATGTACATTCCTATTATGCACAGAATTATGCACAGGAGGATTTGCTGGCAGACAGCGGCTATGGCGGGATGCGGATTCCCGGGCTTGTACGCAGGAACAATGTGGTTGGTGCCCAGTTTCATCCTGAAAAAAGCGGAGAAGACGGACTGCAGATTCTGCGGTGGTTTAAGGAGGAGTTTGTATGATCATTTTACCTGCAATTGATATACTGGATCAGCAGCCCGTGCGGCTGTATCAGGGAGATTATGAACAAAAGGAATGTGTTGGTGACAGTATTGGGGATATCGCCAAAGCATTTGAACAGCAGGGGGCCCGGTATGTGCATATGGTTGATCTCAACGGGGCGAAGGAAGGAAAGAAAATCAACCAGGACATCATCGTGAAAACTGCACAGAGTCTGCAGATTCCGGTTGAGGTTGGCGGCGGCATCCGCAGTATGGAGGACGTTCGATTTTATCTGGAGCATGGCATTGCGCGTGTTATTCTGGGAACGGCAGCCATAGAGAATCCGGAGTTTTTGCGGGAAGCACTCGCACAATATAAAGAGAAAATCGCCGTCGGCATCGATTGCAAGAACGGCATGGTTTGCGGTCATGGCTGGCTGCAGGAAAGTAAGCTGCAGTATATCGATTTTGCAATTCAGATGGAGGCCATGGGGGTAAAGACGATTATTGTGACCGATATCTCCAGGGATGGCACCATGACAGGACCGAATACAAAGATGCTGGCGGAGTTAAAGAAAACGGTTTCGATCGATATCATAGCTTCCGGGGGTATTCGTGACATCACGCATATCGTGGCATTGAAACAGCTGGATATTTACGGTGCAATCACAGGAAAGGCGATGTATGCCGAAACATTGTCCCTGTCCCAGGCCATCGCACTGTGCGGAGAAGCCTGATGCATACCAAGCGTATCATCCCATGCCTGGATGTAAAGGATGGCAGGGTTGTCAAGGGAATCAATTTTGTCGGATTGAAGGAGGTCGGTGATCCGGTCGATCTGGCAAGAGCCTATTATGAGCAGGGGGCGGACGAGCTGGTATTTCTGGATATCACAGCAACGCATGAACAGCGGGATACCATGGTTCAGGTTGTCGAGCGCGTAGCAAGAGAAATCTTCATCCCGTTTACCGTTGGTGGCGGCATCCGCAGTGTGGAGGATATACGTAACATGCTGCTGGCAGGAGCTGACAAGGTTTCGCTGAACTCTGCGGCTGTCCGCAATAAGGAGCTGATCCGCGAGGGGGCAGCGATGTTTGGAAACCAGTGCATTGTGCTTGCCGTGGATGGAAAGCGCCGCGAGGATGGCAGCGGCTGGAATGTATATGTTGCCGGCGGTCGTGAGGATACCGGTATGGACCTGCTGGAATGGGTACAGGAGGGTGTTCGTCTGGGGGCAGGGGAAATTCTGCTGACCAGTATGAATGCGGATGGAACCAAGCAGGGCTTTGATATCGAGCTGTGCAAGGCGGTGCATGAGTTGGTGGATGTTCCGGTGATCGCCTCGGGCGGCTGTGGGACGCTGGAGCATTTCGCACAGGTGTTTGAAGAGGATGCCAGTGATGCGGCTCTGGCGGCAAGCATGTTTCACTATAAGGAAGTAACGATTCCCGAGGTGAAGGCATATGTAAAAGAGAAAGGAATTGCAGTGCGGCTATGATACAGGTGAATTTTGATAAAGGAAACGGACTTGTTCCGGTCATTGTCCAGGATGTGCATAGCAGAGCTGTCCTCATGCTGGCGTATATGAATGAAGAAAGTCTGCGCATGACGATGGATACCGGGCGTGCAACCTATTACAGCCGCAGCCGTCAGGAATTATGGATCAAAGGAGAAACAAGCGGGCATTACCAGTATGTGAAGGATATCCGCATTGATTGTGATGAGGATACGATTCTCCTTCTGGTGGAGCAGGTGGGAGCAGCCTGCCATACCGGACATACCAGCTGTTTTTACCGGAATATGGAGGGAGAAGAGTTATGAAGGAACTGGATGCATTATATGAAACCATAAAGGATCGCAAGGAAAACAAGGAGGAAGGAAGCTATACCACCTATTTGTTTGAAAAGGGTCTGGAGAAGATTCTGAAGAAGGTCGGGGAGGAGTGTACCGAGGTGGTGATTGCCTCTTTGACGCAGACGAAGGAAGATCAGATCAATGAAATAGGAGATCTGCTGTATCATCTTACCGTATTGATGGTGGAGAAGGGAATTTCCATGGAGGATGTCAATGCGGAGCTGGAACGCCGTGCTCAGAAAACGCATAACCTGAAGGCGGAGCGAAAGCCGATCGAACATTTGTAAGCCGAGCAGTCGGCTTTTTTTCTGTTCCATGAGCTGTTTGAGGCTATGGTATGGTGTTGAAATCAAAGATGCCGCATAGCGGATGCAAAAGAACGGATGCCAAAAATGATGAACGGTATGGAGGCGGTTCTTCTGGTATACTATGTACGAGGTGATTCATATGAGGACAAATCAGGAGATGATGCAAAGCGTACTGTGTTACATTGAGGAGCATTTGGATGAAGAGCTGACGCTGGATACGATTGGTGCTTTTACGGGCTATTCCCCCTATCATGTGCATAAGCTGTTTACTGCAATATGCGGTATGCCGCTGCATGCCTATATACGGCGCAGACAGGTATCCAAAGGGGCACTGCTTCTTGTACAAAGCGATTTACGTATTGCGGAAATCGCCTCTGCCTGCGGTTATCTCTCCCAGCGGGCATTTCATAAGGCGTTTTTGCAGCTGTATCGCACAACACCGGACGCCTTTCGGAAAAAGAAGAATGCCTATGTGCTGCAGGAGCCGCTGCAGCTTCATCAGCAGCCGGATATCAACCATATGCATATGGATATGGAAGTACAGCACTGGACAGAGATACAGCTGGAGGGCTATGGTGCAGATACCAGACACGGCTTTCATGTGATTGGTAAATGTCATCGCAAATACAACCGGTATTTGAAAGCAAATCCGCAAAAGGATTCGGTAGTGTATGGTATCCATGATTATACAGATGCCGATATGGATGCCGGTCAGCCCTGCTTTCAATATTTTGCAGGTATAGTAGTTGAGCAGGTGCACAGACAGAAGCTGACGCATAGAATCCTGCCGGCAGGAGCCTATCTTGTGTTTTCCTTTTGCGCAGATCCAAAGACCTCTATGGAGCCGTTTGCACAGGATATTTATCAGAACTGGCTGCCCAAAAGTGCATACCGGCTTCGTTCGGACTGCTGTATGGATATCGTCAAATACGGAAAAGAAAATGAACAGGGAATTGCCCGTATAGAATACTGTATACCGGTTTTAAAGTAAATGAGGGGAATGAAAACGCTGTCGGACACTAGGTCACAATGCGTTTTTTTTCTATACCTTCAGCTGTAAATAAGCGGGATAACATCGTGTTATGTAGACATAAATATTTATAATTTCATTTTTTGGAAAAGGTATCGTATACTGACATAGCTGCCTTGCATGTCATGCTGGAAGGCGCAGATTCAGAAAATGAGAAAAGGAGAACCGTATGATTTTTATAAAAGAAAAGGGGAAGGGACTGCTGGTATGCTTTGGAATTGCCGCTGCTGCCCTTCTGCTGGGGCAATGGATTCCCATTATCGGAGGGCCGGTATTTGCCATCCTCATTGGAATGCTGCTGGCATTTCGCATTAGAAAAGAGGAAGCCCTGCAGGCTGGCATCACCTTCACCTCCAAGAAAATCCTGCAGTATGCAGTCATTTTACTGGGGTTTGGCTTAAATCTGTCCGTTATTGCTAAAACAGGACAGCAGTCGCTCCCAATCATTCTGGCAACCATCACGACATCCCTCGTCATTGCTTACGGTTTGAAGCGTCGACTTCATATGCCGGCAAATATCTCCACTTTGGTGGGAGTCGGCTCATCCATCTGCGGAGGCTCCGCGATTGCAGCGACTGCCCCGGTCATTGCGGCGGATGACGAAGAGGTGGCACAGGCCATTTCTGTGATATTTCTATTTAATATTCTGGCAGCTGTTCTGTTTCCATGGCTGGGAACACTGCTGCATTTTCATGGCAGTGAGGGCTTCGGTGTGTTTGCGGGCACCGCTGTGAACGACACCTCCTCCGTAACAGCAACCGCAGCAACCTGGGACAGCATGTTTCATTTAGGCTCTGCTACGCTGGATAAGGCGGTTACTGTCAAGCTGACGCGTACCCTTGCCATTATACCGATTACGCTGTTTCTGGGTGTTCAAAGAATGCGAAAAGAGGAACAGGAGGAGAAAAGGGAGGGGAAAAAGCTTGCATGGAAACAGATATTTCCGGTATTTATTCTTTACTTCCTTATGGCCTCCGTCATAACGACCGTCTCTACGAATGTATTGCATATATCCCCGGATATCTTCCTGCCCTTAAAGGAGCTGAGCAAGTTCTTTATCATTATGGCGATGGGGGCAGTCGGTCTGCATACCGATATTGTAAAGCTGGTAAAAAACGGTGGTAAGCCTATCTTTATGGGGTTCTGCTGCTGGGTCGGTATCACGCTGATATCCCTGCTCATGCAGAGGCTGCTGGGCATCTGGTGAGGAATTACAATAGCGTAAACAGCTTTTCTCATGTGCCTTTACAGACAGGCTTGTACATTTGAAAAGGCATGAAATTCATGTTCTTGCGGATAATTATGGAAAAATATGATATGATAAGAACAGCTATATGAGGAGGCCGTTGTATGAATTTGAAAATTGAAAACTGGAAGCTTTTGATTCTTTCCATTTTTTATATGATATTTTCCATTTTATCCTATACGATTGAAAAGGAGAAATTCCTGAATTTCTTCCAGATTGCAGGGATTGTGATCATTTTGGTAGGCTTGTTTCAGATTCTTGTATATTTCTTTAAAAAGAAATATATGAAGCCGAATGAATTCAGCTTTTCCTTTGGGGTATTATACTGCATAGCAGGACTGATCGTTGCTACCAAGCCATATCTGATTGTAGACAATTATCCTATCGTTATTTCCGCTCTGGTGGTATTGGATGCGACACTGCGTCTGCAGTATTCCATGAATCTGTTTCGCCTGGAGGATGCACAATGGAAGATTCATCTGGCTCTTGCCGTAGTTCCGCTGCTTATGGGAATGGTGCTGATACTGGTATCCTTCGAGGAAAAGACACTGCATAATCTATTCAGCTTTCTGCTGATTCTGGATGCCATTGCGAATTTCTATACAATTTTGTATTATCGCGGTGTTGCCAGACGCTATGGCCGTCACAGTGAACAGATTCTGGATATTTCCAATCAGGAAGCCACTGCACATGAAGTAATTGACGGAAAAGATAATATGGTATGATAAAAAGCGGTGGAAGCATCGCTTTTTTCAATTCGGACAAAGGAAAGCAGAGATTGACGAAAGAGGGCTGCTTCCGCTGTATGATTGCCGAAACGTATCAGGGGACGGAGGTACCTGCGGATATGCATGTCATGACGATACCGGAGGTTACCTGGGTAAAGTTCATGGTGCACTGCAGGCCGTAAATACAAAGCTTTTCTCAGCATGGCTGCAGGAAAATCAGGAATATGATATCGCGGCGAACATGTACATTGTGTGGTATACACCGGATGAGGATGAGGTTATGCTGATAATGGAAGTGAGGTATGGATTCCTGTGAAAGGCAGAGAAGGGATAGGAGACTGATTCTATCTGCATATCGTATGAAATAAAAGAAATGTAATGGGAGAAGTAAGGAGTACGAAAAAAATCAGCGCTTTACAGGCTCTCCCTGAATTACATAAAGGCAGCGTATTTTTCAATCGGTTATAAACGCAAATAATCCAGTCTGAGCAGGGCTTTTCCATTTGGCAGGGGGTATATCGTGCGTTTCGACAGAGAATACTCAATAGACAGCATACTGCGCGTGAGCTCTACTTTCTGCAGCTGTTCATGGACGGAGTTTCATACGGCAAACGAATGCAGATACGGGGAGTCGGATACAAAGCCTTCATCTGTATCCTGCATATGTGCTTCATATGTCTGTAGTTCGATATCGGTCCATGGTTTGCTCATAGGTTATCTCCTCGTTTTGTATATTGTAACGTACATGGTGCGGAAATACAAAAAAAACAGAACGTGATGTTCTGCTAGTGAAACATATCCTTTTTCTTGAAGATAAGAGTTGCGATGATACAGCACACAGCTGCAATGACTGTCGGAAACCACCATTCCGGATAAGGCAATCCACTGACATTCATACCATAAAAGCTGAAGATGATATTCGGGATTGCCATGACGATGGTAATTACCGTTAAAATTTTCATCACGATGTTCAGATTGTTGGAAATGACGGAAGCAAAGGCATCCATTGTTCCGGAAAGGATGTTGGAGTAAATGTTACACATCTCTATCGCCTGATGAATCTCAATCAGTACATCCTCTAGAATATCCTGATCCTCTTCATACAGCTTGATCAGCTTTCCGCGCATGATTTTGTTTAAGGTAACCTCATCGGTTTTCAGTGAGGTGCTGAAATAGACCAGAGACTTTTCCAGACCCAGCATCTGAATCAGCTCCTTGTTTTTCATAGACTGGTGCAGCCTCTGCTCGGTACGGGAGGAAATCCGATCGATTTGGCGTAGATAAATCAGAAAGCGCTGGGAAATACGAAGCAGCAGCAACAATAGAAAACGGGTTTTCATATCGGTATTCATACCCTTGATTCTACCGTTTGCCATATCCTCGATGCTTAGATTCTCATACAGGGAAATCGTAATCACATAGCCCTTCATGATAACAACACCCAGTGGCAGTGTGGTATACAGCAGGGTATTTTCATCCAGATTGTCATCTTCCTCTGCACTCGGGTAATCGACGATCACCAGGGTCTGGTTTTCATCATCGTCATAATCGATATGGGAGCTTTCCTCTTCATCCAGTGAAGATTTGATAAACTCCGGCAGCACGCCGATTTTATTTGTCAGGAAATCAATATCTTCCTGTGTAGGCGCAACAGCGCTGATCCAGCAGCCTGGTTCCGGCTGTTCCAGTTTTTTTGTGACAGTTCCATATGTCTTGTAAAATTCCAACATAAAAAAGACCTCCTTCTTACAGGAGGGATGTAGATACGCCTCCTGTATTATGATTTATACAACTTCGATATGGACTTTCGGGCTCAGGAGACATACAAACACCTTCTTTCTCAACTTAGCTATTATAACATAAAAATAGAATTGTGGGAGTGTGTGCGGGAAGGAAAAATCAGAAATTTGGCAGAAATATGGTACAATAGGGATAAATGAGGAGATGAATGGGATATGAAGGTTCGATTTTATGATTCTGTACAGGATGAAAAGCTGAGGTTTGCAGTGATTGCTGTGTGGTGCAGGAGTGGATGGCTGTTTGTGCGCCACAGGGAACGTGATACATGGGAGTTGCCCGGGGGACATCGGGAAGCGGGGGAAAGCATTGATGCCTGTGCCCAAAGAGAGCTGCTAGAGGAAACGGGAATCGCAGATGCCCGTATGAAGCGTATCTGTGTGTATTCGGTTGAAGGCAAAACACGGGTGAATGAAACAGGTGAGGAAAGCTTCGGCATGCTGTATCAGGCAGAGGCTTCCTCCTTCAAAGAGCTGCCGCAGAGTGAAATTGCGGAGGTAAGGTGCATGCCTACGCTCCCAGAGGCCTTGACCTATCCGGCAATTCAGCCGCTCCTTTTTCATATGGTTATAAAAAGCTGTCTTCGATATGAGATTTTTGAAGGCTGTAATCCCGACGACTCGCGTGCAGTATTAAAGCAGCTTCCGGAATGGTTTGGACTTCCGGATGCTTTGGAGGATTATGTACAGAAAAGCAGGGAGATGAAAACCGTCGGCTGTTATTTCAAGAATTACATGGTTGGCTTTCTGTCACTGAAAAAGACCAGTGCAAAGGCGATGGAGGTTTATGTTATGGGCATTCTTCCGCAGCTGCATCGTATGGGAATCGGTACGATGCTGATGCGGATGGCAGAACAGGAGGCAGAAAAAGCGGCAATGCAGTATCTGCAGGTGAAAACATTATCTCCTAAGGTGCAGGATCCCGATTATTTGAAAACCTACGCCTTTTATGAAAGAATGGGGTTCTGTCCGCTGGAGGTGCTGCCATTGTGGGATGAATGGAATCCGTGTCAGCTCATGGTGAAGTACATTGCGATGAAGCAGCAGCCTGCTTTGTGTAAGCCTTGAACTGCTACAGTAATTTGATTGGTAGTTGTACAGACACGCATTGAGGTAGTATATAAAAAGAATAGCGTATCATCCCTTCGTATGCATATCTATGTAATAAAAAAATAGACGAAACAAGAAATCGCCTATTTTTTGCAGCTTTGCGCAGGTACAAGCTTTTTTAATCCGTAATATGTTAATAATAAATCGATGCCTTCACTTCCTCTGCCTTTTTCCTTCCCTCCAGCTTTTCAATGATGGCGAAGGCGAAATCAATCACAGCGGCTGCACTTCTTCCGGTGATGATTGTTCCATCAATTACCGCATACTGATCCACATACGTTCCGCCGAAATCCTCATTCATACTTGTAAAGCAGGTGTACTTTCTACCCTTGAGATAGCCCTGTCTTCCTAGAATGGTCGGTGCTGCGCAGATTGCACTCACCAGCTTTCCCTGATTCATAAAATCCTTTAAAATGGAAAGCACACGTTCATCGGCTTCCAGCTTCTGATAATGCGGACCGCCCGGCAGAAACAGCATATCATAGTCTGCCGTATTCACATCCTTAACATCTGCCAGATTGCTGATGGTAATATCAAAGCGTCCGGTTGCTGCTGTGTGATCAATCGCATAAACATCAATCCTGATACCTGCTCTTCGAAGAAGTGCAATCGTACCGACAGCCTCCAGCTCTTCAAATCCATCCGTTAATATACACATAACATTCATAATGCAAGACCTCCTTAACGACACCATTATATCACCTTTTTCCTGCTCACTTCCCTGTATTTCATTCTTTTTATAGAGGTATAAGAATATAGTATAACAGGAGTGTGAGGTTATGGATAAACTGATGCTGATGAATGATCAACTCAATGCGGTTGTATGGGGGAAGTACATGATCTTTTTTTTATTGTTTACGGGCTTCTGGCTCATGCTGCGTACCAGATTCCTTCCCTTTACCCATGCACGGCTGATTCTGCGTAAAACATTGGGCTCACTGGGAAAAGGTGATAAGGGGGATGGGGTTACTCCCTTTCAGGCTGTAGCGACCGCACTGGCTGGAACACTGGGAGTCGGCAGTGTGGTGGGCGTTACCACGGCTTTGACGATGGGAGGGCCGGGTGCACTGCTGTGGATGTGCGTCAGTGCCATCTTCGGCATGATGACCAAATATGCAGAGGTTGTGCTTGCCATCCATTATCGTACGAGGGAACGGGATGGCACCTTTATCGGCGGACCGATGACAACACTGGAGAACGGCTGCCATATGGGCTTTCTCGGTATTTTGTTTGCCGTGCTTTGTATTTTTGCATCCTTTGGTATCGGGAATGTCACACCGGCAAATACGATTGCACATACGATCACATCTTATATTTCCATACCTTCCTGGAGCATAGGTCTCATCATGGCGCTTTTTATTGCCTGGATCATATTCGGAAAGGGAAATCTTATCATGCGGTTTAATGAAATTACGATTCCTGTGATTTCCGTGCTTTATATTGCCGCGTGTCTGTATCTGATTGTATTGCATGCCGATGCGCTGCCGCAGGCACTGCGACTTGTATGGTATGATGCTATGCGTCCCATGGCCGGTGTTGGCGGTATCGGCGGCTTTGCCATCAGCCGGGCCATGCATTTCGGTATTTCCAGAGGCGTATTTTCCAATGAAGCGGGGATGGGAAGCTCACCGATCTCCCATGCCTGCGTTTCTCATGCCAATGCAATCGAGCAGGGGTTCTGGGGAATCTTTGAGGTGTTCTTCGATACGATTGTCGTCTGTACGATTACCGGTCTGATGATTTTGACCAGTGGACTGCTCGACAGCGGGATGGAGGGGGTGGCATTAACGGTTGCCTGCTTTACCTCCGGCTTCGGTCACCTCGGCGGTATCATATTTTCCTTTTCCATTGTTGCCTTTGCGATTCCCTCCATTCTCGGCTGGTATTATTATGCGCGGGAGTGTTTACGGTATCTGTTTAAGGGAAAACTGATGCTGTATATCTATCAGGGGGTTTTTCTGGTACTGCTGGTTTTCGGAGCACAGCTGCAGCTGACATTCGTATGGGATGTTGCGGATACGCTGAACGGACTCATGGCGATACCCAACCTGATTTCTCTGGTAATTTTATGCCGAGTTGTGGTAAAATTAACGAAAGAGTATTTGGAAGAACATGGGAGTGATTAGATGAAGGTTGTAATTGCCTGTGATTCTTACAAGGGCTGTATGACTTCAAGAGAGGTTGCCGAACGTATTGAACTGGGGATTCGACAGGTGGATGATGCTGTTATCACAACATCCTATGTCATTGGTGACGGCGGGGAAGGGACAGTGGAGGCATTTCATGAAACCTGTCACGGAAGGAAACAGCCGGTAAGTACCACGGATGCTTATGGAAAGAAAATCATAAGTGAGTACACGATCATTGAGAATGGTGAAACAGCAGTGATCGAGGTAGCAAATATCATAGGATTAAATATGCATGAGAGGGATAAGCGGGCACCGTTTTTCGGCAGCAGCTACGGTGTAGGTACCGTTATGCTGGATGCGGCTGCACAGGGCTGCAGGAAAATTATCATCGGCCTGGGCGGAAGTGCAACCAATGACGGCGGAATGGGTCTTCTGCAGGCACTGGGGTGCCGGTTTTATGACAGCTCCCATAAATATCTTTCCCCGCAGGCGATGAATCTGGACAAGGTCCGCTATATCGATTTCAATCGACTGAACAAGCTGGAGGGTATTGAACTGATTGCAGCCTGTGATGTGAAGAATCATCTGCTTGGAGAAAACGGGGCAACCTATGTATTCGGAAAACAGAAGGGTTTTTTCCCAAATCAGATTCGTAAAATCGATCTGGGAATGGAAAATTTCCGCAATCAGGTGCGGCGGTATCTGCATGTGGATATTGATTCCTTTGACGGCGGAGGAGCGGCAGGGGGCATCGGTGCTGTTTTAATCGGTATCCTGCATGCGAACATGATTTCCGGCATTGAGCTGCTGCTGTCCTTCAGTGACATGGAGGAGCAGGTGAAGGATTGTGATCTTGTGATTACAGGAGAAGGGCAGAGTGACCGTCAGACGATGTTTGGAAAGGTTCCGGTGGGAATTCTGAAGGTTGCCAACCGCCATCATAAGCCATGTATCTGTATCAGCGGTGCCTTGGGAATCGGATATCAGGAGCTTTATGATCTTGGATTTATCGGAATATACAGTATAGCGGATCGGGCTATGACGTTTCAGCAGGCTTTGGATAATGCTCCGGATAAGCTGACTGCCACCACCTATGGGGTAATGAAAACGGTTATGTATTACATGAATCGCATCAACGGGAACAGAGGATGATCTGTTCTTTTTTTTACGGTCATATGGTTCTGCGGTTTTGTAAATCAATGGAGCGCTTCTTTCGTTTTTGAACCGGTATATGATATAGCATAAGCGAACAGGCTGTGAATTTGGCGGTTGTGCGTCTGTAATGCATTGTGTCCGTTCGGCTTGCAGTCTTATGATTTTAAAAAGATTTTATTTTTCTATTTACAAAATGCGGATTCTCACATATAATACATATGAACAGATGTTCATATGTTAAAAGAAATGAGGAAATCAAATGGTAAAGGAAGCTATGGAATGTGAAGTAACAGAGGTGCATACGGATACCGTTGCAAGATTAAAGGATACTCTGCTGAGTCAGGAACAGTTTCAGAATCTGGGTACCCTGTTTAAGATGTTTTCGGATCCGACAAGACTGAAAATACTGAGTGCGCTGTTTCAGGAAGAACTATGTGTATGTGATTTGTCGGAGCTGCTGGAAATGACACACTCCGCAGTTTCCCATCAGCTGAGCGTTCTTCGGCAGAATCGCCTGATAAAGTACCGCAGAAGCGGGAAGAATATTTACTATTCTCTGGATGATGAACATATTCAGCTCATATTTGATGCAGGTTTATCCCATATTATGGAGGGATGATATGCTGTCGAAAAGGTTTTGTTTCAGGAAGGCACAGCCTATGACCTCTGGAATTCTGTATCCTTGCAGGATAGTGTCGCAGTTTCGCAGGCCAACCGGTTTTGGCGGACGCTGTGCAACGCGAGTAATGAATATTATGAATCGCGCACAGTATCACCGGGTCTTAAAGGAGCTGCCGCTGCAGGGATGTATTCTGGATATCGGCTTTGGAAACGGGAACATGCTGAAGCGAGTGTTGAAAAAGGGCTGCCGCAGTGTTTATGGGACGGAAATCAGTGAAAGCTGTATGACTGCGGTGGAATGGAAGCTGCTGCCAAGCCTGCAGCAGGGATATCTGAAGCTTGCTATGGGCAGTGCCGAATCCTTGCCATTTGCAGATGCCTGTATGGATACGGTATACAGCATTAACACGATTTATTTCTGGGAATCACTGGACAAGGGGCTGTGTGAGATAGCACGGATACTCAAGCCGCAGGGTACGCTGCTTTTGGCCTTCTATGATAAGCGTTTTATGTCACGTCTTCCCTTACGTGAATACGGCTTTCAGCTATACGATCCAAAGGATGTGAAAGCGGCATTGAGGCATAACGGATATACGTCTATAGAGGTTCATGAAGTGAAAAAGGAAAAATCCTATTGTATTCGTGCAAAACGCGGGAATGTTTAGGAACGTAGAACATAAAGCTTTTGTACAATTTTATACAGAAGAGGCAATAACACAAGTAATTATAAGGTAAGGAGGCAGCATATGGAACGCATATATATACTGGATGAGCTTGATTGCGCTAACTGTGCAATGAAGATTGAAAGGCATGTAGGAAAAATCAAGGGTGTGAAGGAATGCTCGGTGGATTTTGTTAGTAAAAGGATGTTTGTAGATATGGAGCATGAGGGGATTGAAGCTGTGCTCGAAGAAACGGTGCAGGCGATTGAACCGGATGTAATCCTGCGGCGTAAGGATGATAAAAAGGCAGCTTCTTCCGGAAAGCAGGGGGCAAGCGGGAAAGCTGGACATCCAGAGGCAGAGGAACACCATTCTGCACAGGAAGACTGCGGCTGCAAAAAAGCGCATCATCACGACCATGCAGACTGTGCCTGTGCACACACGGATGGACATGATCACCACGATGCCTGCAATGGGGCGCATGCACATGAAAACGACGGACACCATCATCATGAAGGCTGTGCCTGCGGACATGACCATGCTCATGAAGCACATGAGGATCGTGAAATTCAGGGAGCACTCAAGCTGTATGTGAAAAATCTCGATTGTGCAAACTGTGCAAATAAAATCGAAGCATATGTCCGCAAGATGGACAATATAAAGGATGCCAGCATGAACTTTTCACAGGGTGTTCTGTTTGTTGAGCTGCAGGATGCAAGCCGCAGCGAGGACACCATCAAAGCAATTATGGCGGTTATACCTACCCTGGAGGACGGTGTGACTGTTGAGCGGGAGAAAACTACAGAAGAGGAAAAGCCTTCCCGAATGTTTTCCTTCCAGGAAAACGCACGGCTGTATCTGGGAATTCTGCTGTTTGCGGCAGCTGTTGTATTGGAAGCACAGTCCTGGTCTGTCTGGCTGTTTCTGGCTGCCTATGTGATGGCAGGAGGTAAGGTGGTCTATATTGCACTGCGCAATATACTGAAGGGGGAGGTTTTTGATGAAAACTTCCTGATGAGTGTTGCGACGATCGGAGCACTGGCTATCGGCTCCTATGAGGAAGCAGTTGCTGTTATGATTTTTTACGAAATCGGGGAGATGTTTCAGTCCTATGCAGTGAATCGTTCCAGAAAATCGATTTCCTCGCTGATGAATATCCGTGCAGACTATGCCAATCTGTGGAAGGATGGAAAAGAGGTCAGAGTTTCACCGGAGGCGGTTGGTCTTCATGATCTGATTGTGATCAAGCCGGGTGAGCGGGTACCGCTGGATGGTGTGATCGTTGAAGGAACGAGCTCTCTTGATACCTCGGCTCTGACAGGAGAATCCCTTCCAAGAGATGTCGGTGTGCAGGATGAGGTACTTGCAGGCGTCGTCAATCTAAGCGGTGTGCTGAAGGTGGAGGTCAGCAAGGAGTATGGGGAATCTACCGTATCGCGTATTCTGGAGCTGGTGGAGAATGCGAGCAGTAAAAAAGCACCGATGGAAAAATTCATCACACGCTTTGCAAAGGTGTATACGCCAACGGTTGTCTTTCTGGCGATCGCACTGGTTGTGCTGCCGATGCTGTTTATACCGGATGCCGTCTTCGCTGACTGGCTGTATCGGGCACTGACCTTCCTTGTTGTGTCCTGTCCGTGTGCACTAGTTATCAGTGTTCCTCTGGGCATGTTTGCCGGGATCGGAGCAGCAAGCAAATCCGGCATACTGATTAAGGGCGGCAATTATTTGGAGGCATTGAAGGATATCGATACGGTTGTGTTTGATAAAACCGGTACTCTGACAAAGGGCGTATTTACAGTGACACAGATACATGCCATACAGCGCAGTGAGGATGAACTGCTGGAAATGGCAGCCTATGCGGAAAATTATTCCACTCACCCGATTGCACTTTCCATTCGCAAGGCATATGCAAAGACGATCGATGCGGAAAGACTGAGCCGGTATGAAGAGGTTGCCGGAAACGGGATTCATGTACAGCTGGATCAGCATGAGCTGCTGGTGGGAAATTACAAGCTGATGCAGGCAAACGGCATCACCTATGAAGAACATGATGCATTGGGAACAATCGTGCATATCGCCGTTGACGGCACATATGAGGGCTATATTGTTATTGATGATGAAATCAAGGAAACTAGTAAGGAAGCCATTGCTTCTTTGAAAAGCAGCGGTGTTAAGAAATGTGTTATGCTGAGCGGTGACCGCTATAAGGTGGGAGAGCATGTTGCGTCCGTTCTTGGATTGGATGAGGTTCACATGCAGCTGCTTCCTGCGGATAAGGTGGAAAAGGTCGAAGAGCTGCTGCAGCAGGAGAGTGAGCACGGCAAGCTGGCCTTTGTCGGCGATGGCATCAACGATGCGCCGGTACTTGCAAGAGCTGATATCGGTGTTGCGATGGGAGGCATTGGAAGTGATGCCGCAATCGAAGCGGCGGATGTCGTCTTGATGAAGGATGATCCTTCTGCATTGAGCACTGCAATCCGCATCGCAGGAAAAACCATGCAGATTTTATGGCAGAACATTGTATTCTCTCTGGGAATCAAGGTTGTAATCCTGATCTTAACAGCCTTTGGCATGGCAAATATGTGGATGGGCGTGTTTGCGGATGTCGGTGTGACACTGATCGCCATTCTGAATTCCATGCGCGCTTTAAAGATACGGTAGTCTAACTGTTTGTATTGCATAGAAAGAGAAGCTTTTGGAAACAGAAGCCTCTTTTCTTTTGCTTTGTTTCACAGCTGCTTTTTTCTGACAGGAAGGAAAGCGATTATCCATACATATGACAGTGAAAGAGGAAGACTCAGCGTTTCAATGTGTCTGATTGCTGTTGAATAATGTAAGGGAAATGGGTATAATAGGGAATATTCCGAAAGGATGAGGTGATATCATGAAAAAATTTATACTGTCTGTTTTCTGTTGTATGCTTCTGCTTACCGGCTGCAGTAATAAGGTGCAGGAAAAGGGGAAGGTGCAACAGATTGGAATCGAGGATGCGTTTTCCAAAATGGATAAAAAAGAAACGTTTCTGCTTATGATTACAAGAGATAAATGCTATTATTGCCAGCTGATGCACAAAATGCTTGACGATACGATCGAGGATCATCCGACGACCATCTATAATGTAAAAATGGATGATTCCACGACCGAGAATCTGTACGCGGATAATGACCTGTTGAAAACCAGACTGGAAAAGCCCGGGACAACACCGCATGTTTATTATATTAAGGATGGGGTGGTCAAGGATGACATCACCGGCTTTGATGAAGAAAATCCGCTGGAGTTCTGGGATTGGGTAAAGAAGCATAATATCGAGAATCTGAAATAGAAACAGGAGGATGGAAAAACGTTTATTTCTTGCTTTAGAATATCGTTGCATCCTGGGACAGAAGGGAATCAATTTCATCGCTTAAAAACAATGAGGTTGATTCTTTTTTGTCTCACTCATTACGGCTTTGCCTATTTTCAGGTAGGAATCAGACAGGGGGTATTCTCTTATGTTATGTGTCCTGCACAGATTTTATGACAGGAGAATGACATAAAATGAAAAAACTTATGAAAATCTTTTAAAAGGATTGATAATTTTTTTCATAACCGCTATAATAGTAAAGTGAGTAAGAAAGCTTTTCATGGAAGTTGAAGAAAGTGATGTGTTGATATGAAAACGTGGCAGGAGGTTTATGCAAACGCAAAAACTCTGTGCGCAAAATGCAGATGCTGTCCGGTATGCAATGGATTGGCATGTCGAGGCGAAACACCCGGTCCCGGAGGAAAGGGCAGCGGGAGTGCATTTGTAAGAAATGCTGAAATGCTGAAAAAGGTATTCATTACCATGGATACAATCAGTGACAATACGGAAATCGATACGACTTCCGAATTTTTTGGCCATAAGGTATCATTACCGGTGTATGCGGCACCAATCAGCGGTATCCTGCAGAATTATGGTGCAGAGCTGGATGATATGAGCTATACCAGAGCGCTGGTGGATGGCTGCCGCCGTGCGGGTACGCTGGCATTTACCGGAGACGGTATGCATGATGAAATGTTCAAAGGTCCGATGTCTGTGGTCGCACAGCATGAAGGCTTCGGTGTGCCGACGATTAAGCCGTGGAGCAGGGAACATATGGCCTGGCGGATCGAACTGGCGAAAGAAGGACATGCGCTGGCAATTGCCAGTGATATTGATGCCAGCGGTCTGACAAATCTGAGAACAAGCATTACACCAGTCGGATTTAAAAATGTTGAGGAGCTAAAGGAAATTACGCGAATCTGTGGAGATGTTCCTTTTATTCTGAAGGGGATACTCAGCGTGAAGGGAGCCCGCAAGGCACTGGAGGCAGGAGCATCCGGTATTATTGTAAGCAACCATGGCGGCCGTGTTCTGGATGACTGTCTGTCCGGTATCGAAGTGCTGGAGGACATCGTAAAGGTGGTAGACGGACGTATGAAGGTATTTGTGGACGGCGCGTTCCGTACAGGAAATGACGTTTTCAAAGCACTTGCACTGGGGGCTGACGGCGTATTGATCGGCCGACCGGTATCCCAGGCGGTTATTGGAGATGGCAGCGACGGCCTTGTGACCTATTTGGAAAAAATCAGACTGGAGTTAAAAGAAGCGATGGCAATGGCTGGTTGTAAGACGATTCAGGATATAACCAGAGATTGCGTCAGCGTAACATTCTAAAGGAGGAGATCATTATGAATTCTTTTGAAAACAATGCATTTTTCTGGCAGAAGCTGGATACTTTGTTTTTATCAAGCAAGCTCGTAATCGACAGGCCTAGAAATACCTGTCATTACAAATACAGCAACCTGGTATATCCGGTGGATTACGGGTATCTGAATGATACCACAGGCTCTGATCAGGCACCGATTGATGTGTTCAGAGGCAGTGAGAAAAGCAATCTTGTACAATCCGTTGTAATCAGCGCAGATATATTGAAAAAAGACTGCGAGGTCAAGCTGCTGGTTGGCTGTACGGAGGAAGACGAAAATGATATTCTGGAATTTCTGAATCAGACAGAATTTCAGAAGGCTGTATTGATTCGTCGCGGAAATGAAGTTCCGGAATGGGCACAGAACGATTAGGCTGAAGTAATTCAGCTTTTTTTCATATTTATGGACAGGGAATAAAGCTGTTTTGTGATACAAGGCACATGTAGAACGGGAAGGTGCTATCCCCTGTATGTGGAAAGAGCTTCCTGCCGTTTCCTGGTATTTTATGCAGGAGCTGTTGTTTTTTTGATTCTTACCATGCATGAATTCTTCTTTTTTTCCATACAGTAGAAAAGGAGGTCTTTTGCATGAAAAAATTATTGATTATAGGATTGCTGCTATGCCTGATGAGCGGGTGCCAAAAGAATACGGGTACCTTTGCACAGGGGGATAAAAATCTTTCCAGCGTATTTGCGGATATCAACGAACAGATTGCGGACGGAGCCTTTTCAATTCCATTGTTAAAGGACACTGCGCTGAGTGAGCGGGAGGTGGAAACACTCTATCAGCTGGATATGACGAAAATAGAAAGCTGTATGGTGAAAACCGCTGCTGTGCAGGCACAGCTTGGGGAAATTGCATTGTTTCAGGTGAAGAAGGTACATGAGGGGGATGTGAAGAAGGCGATCAAAAGCCGCAAGGAAGCATTGAAAAAGCAGTGGGGCGCTTATGTTCCGGAGGCGGCAGACCTGCTGTATCAGGCAAAAGAAGGCAGAATCGGTCAGTATTATTACTTTGTTCTTGGTTCAGACAGTGAAAAGGTGGTAAACTATATGCAGAAGATGGATGCATAACGCATGCATTTATGGTATAGTAGAGCAGTTAATGAAGCAAGGCAGGTGAAGGTATGAAGTGGATCATGGATCTGTATCGGGAATTTACATCGTTTGAAGGAAGTCTCTTTAAATACTCCCTTTCTTTTTCTCTGCTGCTGGCACTTGCCCCCAGTCTGCTGCTGATTGCAATGCTGTTTCGCTTTGCATATCTGCCGATGGATATCATTATGAAGTTTCTGATCAGCTTTATGCCGGATATGAGTATGGACGGACTGGATCAGGTATTTCAGTTCTTCGCAAATCAGAATTACAACATCACCTCCTTTATTGTGACAATGTGCGTGTCCTTTTATCTGGCAAGCAGGAGCATTTTCTCCTTTCTGCTGATCAGTGCCTCCCATGAGAGTGTAGAGGTTCCCAAGTGGTCGATTCGCATAAAGTCCGTGGTGCTGTTTGTATCCCTTGTTCTGCTGCTGGTCTTATCCATATTCATAGCAACAAGGCTGAATGAGTTTCTGCCGATTGTGTCCGCAGTTATCATGCTGCTGTTGTTCACCATGATGTATCGGGCATTGAGCTTCCGGAAGCGGAACTGGTCATTCGGTATCATCGGAGCGATGTTTTCAACCATCTGCATCCTGGGGCTGGCTGCCTTATTTGTAACAATTGTCAGTCATTTTACATCCTATAAGGATGTTTACGGCCCTCTTGCATCTCTGGTCACCCTGCTGCTGGCCATCTATCTGATATCCTGCATCATTTATCTGGGATTTTGTCTGAATCTGATTTGTGAGGAGGATTATGGCAGAGAGGAAGCACTGCCGTTAAAAAATGAGAAGTTTTTTATTCTGTGCAGTGAGCTGACGAAGAGAATACGCAGCCGTTTTTAAAGAAGGAAGAGGAAGAATTATATGAAAGTAACTATAAAGAAAACAGGGATCAACGGGGAAGGAATCGGGTATATCGACCGCATGCCGGTATTTGTACCGCAGGCACTGATCGGTGAGGAAGTGGAAATCCGCATTGTGGATAAACAGAAGCGCTATGCGACAGCGGAGCTGCTGCGGGTGGTTAAGAGCAGTAAGAACCGCATCCGTCCGAAATGTTTTATTCAGAATACCTGCGGTGCCTGTCCACTGATGATTGCCCGTTATCCGGCACAGCTGGAATACAAGCAGGATCTGTTGAAGCAGTCTCTGATAAAATATGCGCAAATCGATCCCAGAAAGGTTGCCCGTGTAAAGGCGAGTGAGGATGTATTCGGTTACCGGAATCAATTTAAGCTGCCCTGTGCCATGGAGGAAGGACATCTGGTCAGCGGCTTGTTTATGCCGAATTCCAATTATTTTATCGATGTAAAAAAATGCTGGATACATGAGGACGGTCTGGAACGGGTCCGTATGGATATCATGCATGTGTTGAATACACACGGCTGTGTGTCCTATAATCCGCATGATAAAAAAGGTATCCGCAATCTGGTGGTTCGCGGCTTTGACAATCGCTACCAGTGTACAATTGTTACGGGCAATGATGAGCTTGATGAACGCCTGATTTCTGATCTGATGCGGATAAAGGGGCTTACGAGTCTGTGGCAGAGTATACATACAATTAAAAAGACACCGGAGGTGTTCGGTAATAAAATGATGCATCTGGCAGGTGAAACGAGTCTTGCGATGGAGCTGGACGGCTTAAAGCTTCGAATTTCACCGCGGTCATTCTTTCAGCTGAACAGCAAACAGGCAGTGCAGCTGTATCGGACGATTGCATCCATGGTGAAGGAGAACAATGAGCTGATCGTGGAGGCCTACAGTGGTATCGGTGCAATTTCCTTATATCTGAAGGATAAGGCAAAGGAAATCATCGGAATCGAAAGCATAAAGGATGCGGTCGTGAATGCCAATCAAAATGCAGCGCTGAATGGCTGTGAGCATGTTTCCTTTCTGTGTGACGATGCGGCAAACAAGCTGACCTATCTGTCAAAGAAACGCAGTATTGATGTACTGGTTGTGGATCCGCCAAGAAGCGGTCTGGATGACGCCATGCTGGAATGCATTCTGCGAAGTAAAATAAAAAATATCATTTATGTTTCCTGTAATCCGGCAACGCTTGGAAAGAATCTGGCTGTGCTGAGCTCACGTTATAATGTAGACAGGATTCAGCCAATTGATATCTTTCCTCATACTCCACACGTTGAGAGTGTTGTCTTGATGTCACGAAAGAATAAATAAAGTGTCAAAGAACATCTAAAACAAGGAATTTCTGGTGTCAGGCGGAAGAATGCTGGATGTTGGAAATTCCTTTCCTTATATTTGTCAGAATCAATCTATCTTTTTTCCAGAGAGTTATGTGTAAATAATCGCAAGGATACTAAGGAGACAGCCGTATGGATAGCGAACAGAAAAGAAGAATCCTAGATGCCCATATGCATCTGCCGACCCAGGGAATATCCTTGTCGGAGAAAAAAGAAATATTCCTTAAGGAAATGCAAAAAAACGGCATTGATGAGGGAATCGTCATCAGTGATTCCGCAATTACAAGTGAAATCGGAAGCTTAAAGGATTGTCTGGAACTGTTCTCAGATACCTGCAATGTTCATGTCGTTGGCGGAATCAGTCCTTTCTTCAATTACAAGGGGCAATGTAAACTGCTGGATACGGCTCTATCTGAAAAAAAGATTGTAGGAATCAAGCTGTTTTGCGGACATGAGTCCTTTTATCTGTCAGACAATATACTGGAACCGGTTTATGCGCTTGCTGAAACATATAATGTGCCGGTGCTGTTTCATTCGGAAAAAGACAGCTCACAATATGCATCCTATTTTGCCGTATGCGAAGCGGTACGACAACATCCAAATATCACCTTTGTCTGCTGTCACTGCCATTATCCGAATGTAGAGGCATGCTTTCAACGGTATAAAAATGTAAATAACATCGTGTTTGATATTTCCTCCATTGCGGATGTACAAATGACAGCGGATATGAGAAAGGCTGTTCAATCCGAATTGCAAAGACATCCGGACGCTATCATGTTCGGCTCTGATTATGCAGGGTGCTCTCAGGCAGATCATTTGGATTTCGCGATGTCTCTGGCAGTATCGGATGATATACGAAGCAGGCTGTTGTATAAAACTGCATACCGTGTTTTTCATTTGGCGTAGGAAATGAAGCACTGCATAAATTTATGAATATATATAGCCATATTGATATACATACAGCCTGTGTCTGTAGCTATCCACTATGGTGGCAGACAAATCATGCAGTTGTATCCAATACATTCAGCTTTTCCTATGCCATCGGATGATTTGTATGCAGAATTCGCCTTTTTTTGCGGACTTACAGCAAAGAGAGTTCCTCTTTTCAACAATCTATAGTATAATACCTGTAATTGGATGTTGAGAGGGGGGCGCATATGTATTCCCTGGGAAAAAAGCAGAAAACGCATACAAAGCTGACCATCGGTATTCTGATTCTCATGATCATAACAATGATTGGTTTGAGTTCTATGATGATACAGCAGAGCAAATCACTGATTATGAATGAAACACAGCGGTATCTTTCTGAATTATCGAAACAGACATCAAGCAGAGTGGATCAGAACATTGCAAAGAATATTGCACAGCTGCGTGAGGTCAGTGCAAATCTGTCAGAGATTGCCACAACCGATGCTGTCGGACAGACCATCATAGACAGTGTTCTAAAGGAGAACGACTTCTCCTGGATTGGCTATGTGGATATGAACGGTCTTTTGCATGTAAAAAATCATAAGACAGTCTCTGTCACAAAGCTGGAAATCGTTCTGGATGCTCTCCATAAGCAGAAAAGCGGCGTGAGTAAGCAGCTGGAAACGCTGTATGATGAAACGGGAATTCTGTATGCAGTTCCTTTTTATGTACAGGGGCACATAAAAGGAGCGATGGTTGCCTGGAGCAATACGGAAAATCTGCAGCTGCTCTCGGATACCGATACCTTCAACGGCGTTGGCTTCAGCTATATCATTTCGCAGGATGGCGATTTTATAATGCATTCCAGTAATCCATACGCCGTATTCCTGAAAAATGACTTCTATAAAAGCATTCAGGATGTGGCGGATATCGACAGCGGAAGCTCTCTTTCTAAAATGAAGTCGGATATTCATAACAGAAAAAGCGGTACCATACATTATATGGTGCATCAGGATGTCCGTGGAGAACCTGAGGAAAGGACTCTGTACTATACACCTCTGCAGGAGGGGAGCTGGTACCTGTTGTCCATAGCACCAAGTATGATTTATGCCAAAAATATACAGGACTATACGAATTTTTCCATTATGATCAATGTATTTATCTTTCTGGTCTTCGGTATCCTTATTCTCTATATTTTGTTTACGAATACGAAATTCAATAAGGAAATCTATCGTGTTGCCTATGTGGATCCTGTGACCAACGGCTTTACTGCACCACGGTTTGAAAAGGAGCTGCAGGGAATTCTGGATAATTTTCAGCCCTTTGCGTTCGTTTCCGTCGATATTCGTAAATTCAAGCTCATCAATGACTCCTTCGGGAGCAGGGATGGAGACCGGGTATTGCAGTATGTGCATGACTGCCTGCAATCCTATTTGAAGGAAGGTGAATTTCTTGCCAGAATCTCATCGGATACATACAATCTGGTGTTGCTTACAACGGATATGGCAGAGATTCGTGAACGTCTGGAAGCAATGACGGATAAGGTGAACTCCTATAATCAGAGTAAGGAACAAACCTATTATCTGCCGTTGGATTGCGGCATCTATATTGTGACAGACAGCAGTATTGATATCGTCAATATACGTGATCGGGCAAACACCGCCAGAAAAAACAATAAGGACATGATCAGTCGCCATATGTGCTCCTGTGTATTTTATGATGACTATGACCGTGTGCAGATGCTGAAAGAGAAGAAAATGGAGAATTCCATGCAGCAGGCTCTTGAGAATGGTGAATTTATTGTATATCTGCAGCCGAAAATCAATCTGGAGAAGAGCGAAATCGTCGGAGCAGAGGCACTGGTTCGCTGGAATTCACAGGATGGACTGATATCACCCGGGGAATTTATTCCGTTCTTTGAGAAAAACGGCTTCATTGTCAAGCTGGATCTGTATGTGTTTGACTGCGTCTGCCGTCTCTTGCAGGACTGGGAAAACAGGGGAATCGCGCCTATTCCAATCTCTGTGAACCTGTCAAGAAATCATCTTTTGGATCCGCAGTTTTTGAAAAAGTATGAGGCAATACAGAAAACATATGGTATAGCTTCCCATCTGCTTGAGTTTGAGCTTACGGAAACTGTGGTATTTGAAAATCTGGAGCTGCTGAAAAATGTCATTGCACAGATTCATGCGGCAGGCTTTCAATGCTCAATGGATGATTTTGGAAGCGGCTATTCCTCCCTGAACGTATTGAAGGAAATACCGGTTGACATATTAAAGCTGGATGGTGCATTCTTCGATAAGGAAGGGGATCCTAGAGGCAATGATGTTGTGGAGACTGCGATTGAGCTTGCCAGAAAGCTTGGGATGAAGACTGTGGCAGAGGGCGTGGAAACCTTTACACAGGTGGAATTTTTGCGAAATGCAGATTGCGATATGGTGCAGGGATATGTATTCTCCAAACCGTTGTCAATTGAGAATTTTGAAGTTTTGGCGTTTTCGGCAAGGAAAGCAAAAACGGACACGAATTCTGAATACAACAGGACGGGTAAGACTTCAAACGAATAATATGAGACCTTTGCATAAAATCGTGCATTGCCGTAAGACTGTATCAAATCTCTGCAGTAGACGGCTGGATCCATCACATCCAAGCCTATAGGACAGCATAGCCAACGGCTTGTGATAAAGCGGTTTTATGTCAGGGTAAATGTTTGACAGTAACGGAAAAATGAATGATTTATAGGAGGATGACTTATAGCGAATGCCTGGTCATCTTCTTTTTCATGCTTACAGGGAGGAGGCTGTGTGAGATCGCGGAAAAGTGAATATATGCAGGATATGTCTCATAAAAGTAATTGCTTCATCAGTATAACAAAGAACATGTGGTGATAAAAAATAGAGGATACAGGGAAGATATAGGAAAGTGAAGTGAACCCTTGGCTGTCCAAACTTTGGGGTTCGTTTCAAAGCGTCTTTTTGTTACAGATTCAGCTGATTCTGTTTACTCATTATCATGAAATGCATATAATTATCGGGAACGCTTTTTCATACAAAAGCAAACAAAAGGGAAAACAGATGGTTTACCATGAGAAATTACATTTTCTTTAGATGAAATACTATGACGATAAAGGAACTGCAAATCCAGGCTCTCAGTATAATGGTTTAGGAAATGCATTACCGGAATTATAAAGTAAGGGGATCTACCCGTTTAGCCGCCTATGCATGGCTTGGAAGTGGAAAGCCATACGGATTTCTCTAAAAGACTTTTTATTTCAGGGGTTTTGTACTAGAATAAAGGAAGAGCATAAGAGGAGGGTATTATGAAGGATACAATTAAATTAAAGGATTTTCTGGATTTTACATATCTGAGTAATCTGTCATTTGCACCGGATGAGGAGCATGGTGTTTTTGTCGGAAGTAAGTGTGTGGAGAAAGATAACAGCTATCAGATGAAGCTGTATCTGACGGATGGCGATACTGTGCGGCAGCTGACCAGCCATGGAAAGGAACAGCTCTATTTATGGGATGATAATGAAACTGTTCTGTTTGCCAATATGCGGGATGAGGAGGATCGAAAGGCTGTTGAAAACGGAGAGGAGAGAACCTGCTTCTATCGAATCAGCATTCATGGAGGAGAGGCTGTTAAGGCTTTTACCATACCATTACAGGTAACTTCCATCAAGAAGGCGGCAGATGGAGAATATGTATTCTGTGCGGATTATCATTTGGAATATTCCCGCATGTATCAAATGAATGCCGATGAGAAGGAAAAAATCCTTCAGGAAAAGAAGGATATGCAGGATTATGAGGTTCTGGATGAGCTGCCCTTTTATGGAAATGGCATGGGATATACGAATAAGAAACGAAACAGCCTGTTCCTGTATCGCGAGCATGATGAAGATATAGTGCGCATCAGTGAAGAAACCTGCAATGTATATGATGTAGAGCTTTCGGATAATCATGAGATCGTATATTACACAGGTGAGAGCTACGCATGTAAACCCATAAATAAGGAAGGGGTATATGCTTATTACCGAAATACAGGAGAGCACCGTGAAATTCTTCCTGCAGGGCAGTGGTCGATTGGGAAAATTCTGCCATGGAAGGATAACATTATGATGCTGGCGAGTGAACAGAAGCGCTACGGTCTGAATGAAAACGGCATGTTTTATCAGCTGAATCCAAAAAGCGGAGCGGTAGAGCTGTTTGCCTCCTATGAGGATGCTGTTGGCTCCAGCGTAGGCAGTGACTGTCGTTATGGTGGCGGTAAGAGCATCTGTCTGTATAAGGATACGGTGTATTTTATTACGACATTGTTCAATAGGAGTAGTGTATATGCATTGCATAGTGATGGAAGCATTACACCTGTGTATGACAGGGAGGGAAGTGTGGATGTCATCGCACTTGCAAAGGACCGTTTGTATTTTGCAGGTATGCAGGATATGCGTCTACAGGAGCTGTATTCATATGATATGCACGGAAAAAGCTGTAGGCAGTTAACCGGATTCAATGAGGAATTTTATGCGGAGAAGGATATTCGTCCATGCGTACCATGCAATTTCACACAGGATGGAATGGAGCTGTATGGCTGGGTGCTGGAGCCAAGGGGGTTTGATCCAAAGAAATCCTATCCGGCTATTCTGGATATTCATGGCGGACCGAAGACGGTGTATGGCGAGGTCTATTATCATGAAATGCAGGTGTGGGCAAATCAGGGATATTTTGTGTTTTTTATGAATCCGCGTGGAGGCGATGGCAGAGGTAACAGCTTTGCGGATATCCGTGGTAAGTACGGTACGATTGATTATGAGGATTTGATGAAATTCACAGATGAGGTACTGAAGAAATATCCGGCGATAGATACCGCGCGTGTCGGTGTGACAGGTGGCAGCTATGGCGGATTCATGACAAACTGGATCATCGGTCATACTGATCGATTTAAGGCTGCGGCAAGTCAGCGTTCTATCTCCAACTGGATAAGCTTTGCGCACACATCCGATATCGGAGAAATGTTCGGTGCTGATCAGCAGGGTGCTGACACATGGAAAAATGTAGATAAGCTGTGGTGGCATTCTCCTTTGAAATATGCAAATCAGTGTACGACGCCGACGCTGTTTATCCATAGTGATGAGGATTTCCGTTGTCCATACAGTGAGGGAATGCAGATGTATAGTGCCTTGTGCGAGCATGGTGTTGCGACACGCTTGTGCATGTTTAAGGGAGAGAATCACGAGCTGTCCAGGAGTGGAAAGCCAAGACACAGAGTAAAGCGTCTAAAGGAAATTACGACCTGGATGGATACCTATCTGAAGGATTAAATAGAAAAGAAAAACGAGCAGACTGTATTTGTTGAGGATACGAAGTCTGCTCGTTTTAATGCGGTTCAATTTCAAATAAGAGAGTAGGGTATTGTGACTTAGCAGTGCGGAATGCCGGTATGCTTGGATATTTCTGAGCTGGTTGTGCAGAGATCTTCCCTGCTGAGGTCGTGAATACAGGTGTGTCCGCTGATTCTTGCGAAGGATTTCAATTCCTCCCGTAGTACATGCAGATAGTTTTCCAGGCGTTTCGCCCCTTTGTCTATGGAAAAATTCTTGCGTAGCTCAGGATCTTGCGTGGCAATGCCCATCGGGCATTTTCCATTGTGGCAGATACGGTACTGCTGACAGCCGATTGCTATCATGGCAGCACTTGCTATTGCGATGGCATCCGCTCCCATTGCCAGTGCCTTGATCATTTCTCCACTTGTACGAAAGCCTCCGGTAATGATGAGCTCCTGTGTCATATGGTGCTGGTTCATGTATGCGCGGGCGCGGGCCAGGGCATATACGGTAGGCACTGTAGAATTGTCTTTCAGGTATTTTGGAGATGCTCCGGTTGCGCCACCGCGGCCGTCAATGGTAATGAAGTCAGGCTGTGCATATGCTATCCATTCCAGATCTGCTTCGATATGCCCGGCTGCGATTTTTATACCGATCGGACGTCCGTCACTGCGTTCTCTGAGAGAGGTGACCAGCTGCTTTAAATCGTCCTTTGTTTTGATTTCTTCAAATTTCGATGGTGAAATGATGTCCTGATGCAGTGGCTTTCCACGTATGGCGGATATTTCCTCAGTGACTTTTTCTGCAGGAAGATGACCGCCCATGCCTGGTTTTGATCCCTGGCCGATTTTGATTTCGATTGCATCACTGCGTTTCAGGTTTTCATCGGTGACACTGTATTTGTTGGGAACATATTCAAAAATGTATTTGTAGGCATGATCGATTTCATCCGGGAGGATGCCGCCTTCTCCGCTGCATTGCGCGGTATGTAAGGCTGCTGTTCCTTTTGCCAGTGCAGTTTTGGCTTCTTTGGAGAGGGCGCCGAAGGACATGTGGGATACGTAGACGGCATGATTAAGAACCATTGGCCTGCGTGCATTTTTCCCAATGATGGTCGTTGTATCAACATCAGCTTTATCAGCAAGTGGCGGGTGAGCGAGTTGTCCTCCTAATAGCAGGATGTCGTCCCATCCTGGTACGGATTTGTGTGTGCGCATTGCTTCGATACGGCTGGCGTTGTGAATAGCCATTTCATGAATGAGGGACATGCTGGTTTCCAGGGTGTCTTCCTTTTTGGCATTTTTCTGTATAGTAAGGGAGGTGGCATCGTTGCTTTTGGATGTAGCTGACGCGTCTTCCTCTGATGCTACTTTTTTAAAGCATTCCTTTGGAGCGGTGCATAGTGGGCATTTCCATGTGCTATCAAGGTTGACCCAGGAGGTGCCTTCAACAGCTTCATCATACATGTAGCCGCATATTTCGCATACATATTTCATATAAAAAATCTCCTTCCTGTAAGCGTTTACTTTATGTGTTTATTGTACGCTGTTTAGAGAGAGATTGCAAATGGTATTAGATGGGAAGTAGTGTGGAGGAATGCAAAATCTGTACTGAGCTGTTTGATCGCCAAGCTCTGAAAAAGAGCTTGGCGGACTATTCGATCATACTGTCGATAAAGGCTGGAAATTTAGATCAACAAGCTCCGCGAAAGAGCTTGACTCTTACAACTGGATATCAGCCTGCAGAGAGCTCATTTAGATCAACAAGCTCCGCGAAAGAGCTTGACAAGGACAGGTATATAGTGTATGAGATTTCTTATAAATTTAGATCAACAAGCTCCGCGAAAGAGCTTGACCAATGATAAAATTGGTGCACTCCAAGAGACATTGATTTAGATCAACAAGCTCCGCGAAAGAGCTTGACGGGGGGAATCGTCTGCAGATTACGGCAGGCATCCATTTAGATCAACAAGCTCCGCGAAAGAGCTTGACCCATCCGCCAACAAGCTGTTCATCGTTTAAACGATTTAGATCAACAAGCTCCGCGAAAGAGCTTGACGGATAAGTGTGCCGTCTACTTCTGAGCTGTCAAGATTTAGATCAACAAGCTCCGCGAAAGAGCTTGACTGCGAGATTTGTGATAAACCACTCAAAATGTAACACAAAATATTATTTACATTTAATTATCTATCGTACTTTCATTGTAAATTGTTACATTTCGTTTTAAAACACAATTATGTGACGCGAACCTCCCTGGAAAATCATGTGAGCTTGGGGTTCGCGCAAAGAACATGTGAGTGGATATGATATCTCTACTTTTATTATAACAGAAACTTTACAAAGTGCTAAACAAAAATGTAATTGAGGTCAGTTTTTAGAATCTGTTAGTGTACACCATACGAAGGTTGTGAAATTCACCCATCAGCTATTGAAGGGACCGGTCTTTTCTTTTATAATGAGAGAAATATGAAATATCAGGAAAGAGGGAGAATATGAAATTTTCCAAACGAATGGATTTACTTGCGGAAGGTGTTTTCAGCAGGCTTGATGAAGAAAAACAAAACATGCTGGCTAGTGGGAAAGCTGTGTATGACTTTACAATAGGATCCCCTAACATAGCACCAAGTAAGGAGGTCATGGATGCACTGATTACTGCTGCACAGCAGCCAGAAAGCTATATGTATTCACTTCATGATACAAAAGAATTAAAAGAAACAATACAAGCCTGGTACAGAAAAAGATATCAGGTAGAATTGGATACAGAAACAGAGATACTGTCTCTGCAAGGATCTCAGGAAGGACTTGCACATGTCGCATTGGCACTATGTGATGAAGGTGATATTGTTCTCATCCCTGCTCCCAGCTACCCTATCTTTGCGAACGGACCGAAAATAGCAGGGGCAGTGTTATATGAAATGCCGATGCTGAAAGAATATGATTATCTGATTCAATTCGATGCAATTCCTGAAGAAATAGCAGAAAAGGCTAAGATGATGATTATATCCTATCCGAATAATCCAACAGGCGCTACGGCTCCAGATAGCTTTTATGAAGAATTGATTCAATTTGCAAAGGCACATGATATTATCGTCATTCACGATACAGCCTACAGCAATCTTGTGTTTGATGGAGAGGAAGGAAAAAGTTTCTTATATTATGCGGGTGCAAAGGATATTGGTATTGAATTTAATTCCTTTAGTAAAACCTATGGCATGGCTGGAGCACGTATTGGAATATGTGTGGGGAATGCGGAAATCGTCGGTATTCTTAGAAAACTGAAAAGCAATATTGATTACGGTATGTTTTTACCTATTCAAAAAGCCGCAATCGCAGCTTTAACGCAAGACCAGAGCATTGTGAAGGAAACCCGTGAAACCTACCAGAGAAGAAGAAATCGTATTATTGCCGGCGCTGCAGCTGCAGGCTGGCACATCGCTTCATGCAAGAGTACCATGTTCTTATGGGCACAGATACCGGAAGGCTATGGAAGCAGTGAAGAATTCGCTTTAAACCTGTTAAAATGCAGCGGAATGCTGGTGACTCCTGGCAGTTCTTTTGGAGCATATGGTGAGGGCTTTGTACGAATTGCACTTGTTCAAAGTGATGAAGTTATCGAACAGGCATTGCAGGCTTTAAAGGAAAGCCGGTTCTTTCTGAAATGAAAACACTGATTGCAATCGGCGGCGGAAGCTTTCAAAAGCAGGAAACAATGTCAATCGACACCTATGCGATTTCCAGGTGTGGAAAAACACAGCCACATGTATTGTTTATTCCGCTAGCAAGCAGAGACGATCAGGGCTATGCGAAACGCTTCAAGCAATATTACCGCAGCCTTGGCTGTCAGGTCGAAGCTTTGCGCCTGCTGCATACAAAGCTGAGTAATGAAGAAATATATAAGAAATTCCGTTCACAGGATATGATATATCTTGGGGCAGGCGATACCGAGTTTCTCATGGAGCAGCTGAAGCAGAGAAAGCTGGATTTGCTTTTAAAGGAGCTATCCCAGCAGGGAATCGTTATCTGCGGAATCAGTGCCGGGGCGAATGCTCTATTTGAATATGGCTACAGCAACATCGCATCAGACACATTTGAACTTGTGAATGGTATGGGTATGATTGAAGGGGCGTTCTGTCCACATTATCAGAAGGAAGAACGTAAATCCTTCGATATGGTATGCAGGAAACAGAATTTGCCGGCTATCGGCTGTGCGGATCAGTGTGCTTATGTAGTTACGGATGAAAAGAGATTTTTCCTCGAGTGAAGAATCTTTTTCTTTTATCAGATCTTCGGATAATATTACTTGCAAATTGTTTCATTTTTGTCTATAATGTACAAGTCTATAGAAACATCGTATATACTTTCGACATGATGGTGAAAGCGTTTCTACCTGAAAACCAATTTCAGACTACGATGGAAGCTTATATACGAATACTGCGGTTTGCGGTGTTTTTTTGTTTTGGGAGACAGAAAAGAGGGATTTATGTTAGAAAAATTATTCAAATTGAACGTGAAGCAGACTTCTGTGAAAACCGAGGTAATTGCCGGTATTACAACCTTTCTGGCAATGGCCTATATTCTTGGGGTAAACCCGTCTATTCTGCATGATGCAGGTATGGATCGCGCATCTGTTTTTATGGCAACAGCTATTTCTGCAGGCTTTGCCTCTATCGTTATGGGATTGGTGGCGAACTATCCGGTTGCGCTTGCTGCCGGTATGGGGGTAAATGCATTATTCGCCTACACGATCTGCGGGCAGATGGGGATGAGCTGGCAGGCTGCATTGGCTGGCGTATTCATTTCCGGTTTGATTTTCATCGTGATTTCTGTTACCGGTATTCGTAAGGCGATTATCAATGCGATTCCAAAGCAGCTAAAGATGGCAATTGGTGCCGGTATCGGTTTCTTTATCGCCTTTGTTGGATTGAAAAATGCAGGAATTGTCGCAGGGAGTGCATCTACCTTTGTGACAATCGGTAATTTTGCGGATCCACAGGTGTTGCTTGCACTCTTCGGTATTCTGCTGACCATCGCTTTGCTTGTTAAGAAGGTACCGGCTGCTGTTTTTGTCGGAATGGTGATTACTGCGGTGATTGGAATCGTCTGCGGTGCAGCATTTGGTTTAAAGGGAATGCCGGCATTGCCTGATACATTCTTCGAAATGAATTTCCATCTGAATGCGGCAGGTTCTTTTATGGATGGTTTCGGTGAGCTGTTCGCGAATCCGTTGAATGCGTTTGTTGTGATTTTCTCCTTTCTCTTTGTGGATTTCTTTGATACTGCCGGTACGCTGGTTGCTGTTGCGAACCGAATCGGTCTGGTAAATGAAAAGGGTGAGCTGGAGAATGTGGAGCGTGCACTGGTTGCGGATGCAGTAGGTACTGTTGCAGGTGCTGCGTTAGGAACTTCTACGGTTACCTCCTTTGTGGAATCAACTTCCGGTGTTGAGGTTGGCGGTAGAACCGGTTTAACTGCATGTACGACGGGTATACTGTTCTTTGTATCCATTCTGTTTTCACCCATCGTGTTATCTGCGGTAACAAATGCGGTTACGGCTCCTGCTCTTGTTGTTGTGGGTATTCTGATGGCGCAGCAGCTGAAGGAAATCGAATGGGATAACATGGTTTATGCGACAGCCGGATTCATTACCGTTCTTATGATGATTCTGACATATTCCATTTCCAATGGGATTGCGTTTGGATTTATTGCCTATGCGATTGCAATGACGGCTGCCGGTAAAACAAAGGAAGTACATATCACGGTGTGGGTATTGATGGTGATTTTCCTAATCTACTTCGCACTGCCGCAATTTATGTAGAAAAAGATTTTAAAATCAGAAAAATAATGATATTATAATACACGGAAATCTTAGTATTTCAACGACGCCGATACTATACATATTCGCTATGGTATCGGCTTCTTAATAAGGAGGATACATTCATGGCTGATAAAATTATCGTACTTGACTTCGGAAGTCAGTATAACCAGCTGATAGCACGTCGTATTCGTGAGTTTGGTGTTTATTCTGAATTGCACCCGCACACGATGACACTGGAAGAAATTCTGGCACTGAAGGATGTCCGGGGAATCATTTTCTCTGGTGGACCAAACAGTGTATATGATGAGGAAGCGTTTAAATGCGATTCTGCAATTTTTGAATCCGGTATTCCTATTCTTGGTATCTGTTATGGTATGCAGATGACACATTTTATGAATGGCGGAAGTGTGAAGGCTTGTGAAGCAAAGGAATATGGAAGAACAGAGATTACGGTTGAGACGGATTCTCCGATTTTCAAAGGGCTGCCGAAAAAGCAGATTGTCTGGATGAGTCACGGTGATCAGGTGGATACTCTGGCTGATGGCTTTGTGAAGGATGCGTATAGCGATACCTGTAGATATGCGGCTACCAGCAATATAGAGAAGAATATTTATACGCTGCAGTTCCATCCGGAGGTACGTCATTCCGAGTACGGAAATGAGATTCTGAAAAATTTTGTTTTTGAGGTTTGCAAGGCGAACAATGACTGGTCTATGCACAGCTTCATCGATATGGAAATTGAGAAAATCCGCAAAACTGTCGGTACGGACAAGGTGCTGTTGGGATTAAGCGGAGGAGTGGATTCCTCTGTTGTTGCGGCACTGCTGCATAAGGCGATCGGGAATCAGCTGATTTGTATGTTTATAGATCACGGTTTGCTGCGTAAAGGCGAGGCGGAAAGCGTTATGGAAACATTCGGGCGCGAGATGAATATCAATTTGGTGAAAATCGATGCAAAGGAGCGTTTTCTGAGTAAGCTGGCCGGTGTGAGTGATCCGGAGAAGAAGCGTAAAATCATCGGAAATGAATTTGTGTATACCTTTGATGAGGAAGTGAAGAAGCTGACTTCAGGTGAGGATATCAAGTGGTTGGCACAGGGAACGCTGTATACGGATGTCATTGAGTCGGGGACAAAGACAGCACAGACGATTAAGTCACATCACAATGTTGGTGGGTTGCCTGAGGATATGCAGTTCAAGCTGATTGAGCCGTTGAATACGCTGTTTAAGGATGAGGTGCGCGCATTGGGGACGGAGCTGGGATTGCCTGATGAGATGGTTTGGCGGCAGCCGTTCCCGGGTCCTGGCTTGGGTATCCGTGTGCTGGGCGATATTACGGAGGAGAAGCTGGAAATCGTTCGGGATTCTGATCTGATTCTGCGTGAGGAAGTTGCGAAGGCAGGGCTGCAGAAGGAGATTTGGCAGTATTTTACGTGTCTGACGAATATGCGTTCCGTTGGTGTTATGGGAGATCAGCGTACATATGATTATGCGGTGGCTATCCGTGCGGTGACTTCGATTGACGGAATGACGGCGGATTGGGCGAAAATTCCGTATGAGGTGCTGGATGTTATCAGCAATCGTATTGTGAATGAGGTGAAGCATGTGAATCGGGTAGTGTATGATATTACGAGCAAGCCTCCGGGTACGATTGAGTTTGAATAGTGTACTAGACTAAAAAAATGCCTTTTTCAGGGCATTTTTTTGCATTTTATGGTGTTATTGATACCATTTTGATACCACGAATTTGAACGATTCCTTTGACTATTTTTTAGACGGTTTACGGTTTAACAATAGATCAGAGTTTTCAGGGTAATTTAATTTCCAGTTAGTATATTCTTCACTGGTCATCTCGCCATTTGCTAGCTTTGTTTTACAAGCATACCAATTGTCTAGCATTTCTTTAATGCTATGGTCGTAAATGGTAGGATCGTTATCAAGACGAAGAAATGGCATACTATCTGCCTTATCAACGGTTAAGCCAAATTGTTCTTCAAACTCAAAAAGGGTAAACATGAAACCATGATGATTTTCAATATCAGGTATCTTTAAAGCTTCAGGAGAAACTTCCAATATATTAGCAATGCCATTGATGACATCCTCTTTTGGAGTACGTTTACCTGATTCATATTGGGCAATCCTTATATCAGCATTTCTTTCGGAATAGCCTAATCTCACTCCTAGTTCTTTTTGAGTGATACCACGAAGTGTTCTTACACGTTTAATTCTTGTACCTATTGGCATGTGGTTGCTCCTTTCAATTCCTTTTTCAAACACATTATAACAAAGCAGATATAATGTGTAAACTAAAAACTAAACAAAAAAGTTTAATATAATATTGACTTAAACATAATTGTTTAGTATACTGTGGCTGCTTGTACTAAACAAATACGCTTAGTGATCACTTCTGCTTTACATAAAAAGAGGAGGTGTAAAAGTGGAAAACGATAACTTATTTATGAGTGCTGAAGACATTGCTAAAATTACTGGTATGTCTGAACAGTATGCTTATAAGCTGATAAAACAGCTGAATCGTGAATTAGAACAAAAAGGCTATTTTACGATACGTGGAAGAATCAGTAAGCAGTATTTTGAAGAACGGTTTTATGGAATTACAGAGTAGGAAGGAGTTTATGATTATGCCAATATACAAAGATGAGAAAAAAGGCACTTGGTATGTATCTATTCGATATTTAAATTGGAAAGGAGAGCATACAAGAAAATTAAAAAGAGGATTCAAAACAAAAAAGGAAGCACAAGAATTTGAACGAACATTTTTGTTAAAAGAATCAAAAAGCCTAGACATGCTATTTAAAGATTTTGTTGAAATTTATTTAAAAGATTGTTCTCATCGTATCAAGCTCAATACGCTGAATACGAAAGAATATATTATCAAAATTAAAATATTGCCCTATTTAGGGGAAAAGAAGATAAATGAAATAAAGCCATCAGATATAAAGGACTGGCAAAATGAAATGCTAATGTATCGTAATGAAAAGGGGAAAGCTTTTTCTCCATGCTATTTAAAAACACTTCATAATCAGCTAAGCTCTATCTTCAATTATGCTGTGAAACTCTATGATTTACCAAGTAATCCTGCAAGAGTTGCTGGAAATATGGGCAAAGAAAAAAGTAAGGAAATTGAATTCTGGACAAAAGAAGAATATTTGAAGTTTGCGGAAACGATGATGGATAAAGATGTATCTTATCATGCATTTGAAATTCTGTATTGGTGTGGCTTACGATTAGGTGAACTTTTGGCATTAACACCAAAAGATTTTGATTTTGAAAAGGAAACAATTAAAATATCAAAATCATATCAAAGAATTAGAGGGGAAGATTTAATTACTCCTCCTAAAACTGAAAAGAGCAATCGAATCGTTTTAATGCCTAATTTTCTTGCCGAGGAAATGAAAGATTATATAGCAAGGTTTTATGGTTGTAAGAATGATACAAGGTTGTTTCCTATTTCTAAATCATATTTGCATCATGAAATGGATCGAGGTTGTAAAGAAATAGGTGTTAAGAGAATTCGTATTCATGGATTACGACATTCTCATGTGAGCCTGCTTATTGAAATGGGTTTTGATGCAGTAGCCATTGCAGACCGAGTTGGACATGAAAGTATTGATATAACCTACCGATATGCACATCTATTTCCATCAAAACAAGGCAAAATAGCAAATAGCTTAAATGTTGAGAGGGGAGAACTTGTTTATGAGTAGAAAAGTGTATGATACGCAAGGAAGGTGGCGAAACAAGATTGTCGCCTTTCGCATGTCACCTGAAGAGGATGTAATGCTTGATAAATTCGTTGCGATGTCAGGTTTGAACAAACAGGAGTATTTGATTCGAAGAGTTTTACAAAAAGATGTCATAGTAAAACCGAATCCTTATGTTCATAAATGCTTAGCAAAGCAATTACGTTATTTTATCAATCTATTGGAAAATCAAAACTTTGATGAGATGAGTAATGATGATCAAGAAGTCATGAAGTATATGCTGAACATCATTTGTAAGCTAAATGGGGATAATTTAAATGCCTGAGTATATCAATGGTAGTGAACTTATCAATGTTGCTTCAGCAGGCTGTGATGAGGTCATTCAAGATTTTCTTCCAGTTGGTGTAACGGTATTAGGGGCACCACAAAAGATCGGAAAAACATTCTTCTGTTTACAGTTAAGCAATGCAATAGCAGATGAAGTAGAATTTCTTGGTCATACTGTGCAACAAGGGAGAGTGGTATATTGTGCTTTAGAAGATACAAAGGAGAAAATAAAAAAGCGATATGAATTATTTGGGTTTCAAGCAAGTGAGCAGATAGATTTTATTTTCAACGATAGCGTTCAGGAATTTAACATTGAACATGAACTAAATCACTTCACTTCAAAATATGAAAATGTACGACTTTTTGTAATAGATACTTTTGCAAAAATGAGAGATAAAAATACAGAAGCAAAATATCTTTTAGAATATGATGAAGTGTCAAAAATTCATGCTTTAGCACTAAAATATCATATAGCGATTCTTCTTGTAACTCATGTTAATAAGCACATTGATTATCTAAATCCCTTTGATAGCATTTATGGTAGTCGAGGAGTGACTGCAGCAGCTGATGGCATGATGGTTATGTTAAAACAACAGAATGATTTAGAGATTAAAAATCTGTTTGTAATTGGCAAAGATATTCCGGAAGATAAGTTATATTTAAAACAAGACCAGTATTTAAAATATTTCTTAGCTGACAATCACGAAGATGAACAAGAGGATGACGAGGACATCACAAAAGTTATTCACTTTCTTGTTAAGAAAAAAGAATATATAGGAACGCATGAAAATCTATGTGCAATTTTAAATTTGAAGATTACAAGTAGAAAATTATCAAGTAAAATAAAAAAGCACCAAAGTGTATTTGATGATAATTTTATTGAAATAAGTTATCCGCCAAGAAGAGCAAAAGCAAGATTAATTGAGATGGTATATGTTGGGAATGACGATATGACGGTTAATAATCAAGATCAAAATGATACGTCATAATCGTCATACCGTCATGGTTGCTATTTAACTTACTTGAATCTAATTGATAATGTTAATTCAAAATGTATAATAGCTGTTATGAATACTATGTGTTTAATGATAATGCACTATACCAGCAAGCACTGGATTTGGATAGCCAAACCAATATTTAGGGGAACCCTAATACTCTATTAAAAAATGGAGATAATGGAGGAGTAAGCATGAAAATAGAATATGAAAAAGTAGGCGAATATTATTTGCCAAACTTAACAGTAAAGGAAAAGAAAATAAATTTATCAAAATATGGTAGGATGAAATTGCGATATATGAAGAAATATCAAAAAATACTTTATACGAATTTGTTAACAAATGGTGGCTTGTATGAATATCTTGAATCCATTGATCATCAAGCAAATGCGTTATATGATAAGCTGTTGGTTGATATGAAAAGGCAAAGAAATATTACAGAAGAACTAAAACAAGAAAATCAAATGTTATGGATACAAGAAATGAATAATATCGATGCATGTATAAATGAAATTATTTATGATGAATATATTTACAATTAAGAGCAAATAAGCTCTTTTTTCTTTATGCTGAGTAATAAAAAAATGACTCAGATAGGTCATTTGGAATTTGTTCGATTAACTAAGTAATCAATGGAGGTATTATAATAATCGGCAAGTTTAATTAGTATTTGAATTGGAATATCTCTACCGCCTGTTTCATAATAAGAGTATGTTCTTTGTGATATATTTAGGTATTTGGCAATATCATTTTGGGATAAATCATGATCTTCTCTTAAATTTTTTAATCTTACAAATACCATTTATATCACCTCTTGAAAATTATAAGATGAAAAGAAGAGTTGATATTGTATATAGAACACATTGTTCTAGTGTGACTTGTATTTAATTTGAGTTTTCGTTATATATCAGGTATTCGATTGTTGTATTATAAAATTTGGCTAATTTTGCTAAAATTTCCACTGGAACACTTCTATCTCCTGTTTCATAATAGGAATAGGTTCTTTGTGAAATGTTTAGATATTTAGCAAGTTCCGCTTGAGAAAGGTCATGATCTTCTCGTAAATCTCGTAGTCTTCTATATGTCACTTTCATCACCTCAAAAAATTATATATTAGAACACTATGTTCTATTGCCTTTTAGAACATTTTGTGCTAAAACTATATTGATTATTCATGGAGGATGGAAATTATATGAAAAAAGATTTAGAACAGTTTAAATGCTTGATTTATGATTTGATGATAGGTTCAAGGAATCTGGAAGATTATCCCGTGAAAGAAAGTAATGTAGTAACAAATGAATTTGAAGAAGGCATGTATTGTGAAAGTGCCTATAATGAAGTATGTGATGCTAACCGAAGGATATGTGAAAGGTTAGATGTAGAGGAAGATGACGATGTTGAGTGCATTATTTCTAATCTGTTAGGTATTGCAAAACATCTAAGCTTGAAGATGTATGATTATGGGGAGTATTATGCTAATAAGACAGGTGATAGTAATATGGATGAAATTATAAGTTTTTATGAGAGATTGAGTGATGGTAGAAAGGTAAAATTCATGAAACTTATTAGCTCAATACAAAATCTTATCGATTCTGTTGATGTTATTGATTGATTTAAAATGGTAAAGTGAAAAAGTAAATTCCACAATGAAGAAGCGAAAATTAAATGGTTGAATTAACTCTTTCAGTCTCCATAACAATGATAACTAAGAGGATAAAGGTAATTAAAAACATGCTGTTTTAATCTTTTTCAAACTATGTTATACTGAAATCACCAAAGTAAGAGATATTTCCACAAGCACAAAAGGAGCAGTTTTTGTGGCCTTAAAAAAATTGTAAGACTAACTTCCACTACTCATCATGTTTTTGGACAATGGTTGTGCTCTTATTACGGTAGTTTGCCTGATTACTTCTTTATTAATGATGGATTGAGAATAATAAGGTCATTCTCAATCCGTCTGATATGAAGTAAATCCAAAATTGAATTTGCCTCAGGGTGATAAAAGACAAATTCATCAATCGGCGATTTCCCATGACGTTCTTCACGTGGATAGGAATTGATATGGGAAAAGATAAGATCAAGGTCTGTCTGTGACAGTAAACCCAGCAGAGCGAGATCTTTTTCTTTTGGACAGATAAAGCGAAGTAACCGATGATTATTCTCAACGTGAGGTTTTTGCCAGGAAGCCATAGGGTCACAATAATAAACATTCTCTACAAGTTCTTCAAAGCCCTGCACATTAGAAAATTCACTGCCGCGATCAATCAGTACAACTTGAAAAATGGATTTGAAGTATGCATCACCTAGAAGTTCTTTTAAACAGCATAGTCCATTGACCATAGTTTCCGCAGTCTTGGTCTTATGGTAAACAGCGACCATAATGCCATAAGATACGAGCATAAACGTCTGGATGAATGGCCCGTCTGACACATCGTTATAAACAGTATCCATCTCAACGACGGAGGAAGAGGGGTGATCTCTTATAAACTTTTCAAAGCAGTCATAGGTTCTACCTTTGAGATAAGCCTTATCTTCCCGTTTTTTATATTTGATCTGATCTTTTTTCTTCATTTTCCTTCCAACTTTAGAACGTAAATTGATATTGGTCAAACCAAAAGACTGAAAGGCACCAATTTCAATCCAGTTATAAATGGTCTTTTCACAATAAGAGATTTCAGGATGGTTTTGAAGAACAGCATAGACAGACTGTCCGTTTTTAATGGGTTCTACAATTATAGATGCGATTTCATTGAGTTCAGAAAATGTCAAATTAATGCCTTCCCTGGAATCGACAAGAGAATACCTGTATTCGTCTTGTGCCCGCTGGGCAGAATAATAGCGTTTAGTGAGCTTGCATGTACTTTTATCTTTACAGCCATTACAGACACCCTTTGTCTTATCACGGATCTTACAGGCAATGGGAATGCGTTCAGGGCATTCATTCTTACAAAAAGAATTGAAACCGCAGGCAGCAATATTCTGACAATCATAAGTGCCAATGGCAGAAACACCTTGGCGAGAGAATTTAACATCGAATGAATGCTTTTTGATTTCTTTACAGACGGAAGATTTGTCCATGCCAATAAGTTCAGCAATCGCAGTCTTAGTGCAATTGTTGTTTAACCCTTGTTCAATGAAATTGCGATATTGCAGGTCTAAATGCTTTGATCCTTTGGTATTCATAAATTGTTCCTCCTTTACAGAACAAGACCGCAATAAGAGCGCATGAGGATCATACTAAAATGTAAGAGTAAATTCTACATCAAATAAAGTGGAAGTGACTGTAAATGTAATTTCAACTTTTTCACGTCATTGTGGAATTTACTTTTTCACTTTACTATTGATTTAAAATATATGTTATGTAAAGACTGCTCTTGTGGAGAGGTAGTTCAATGTTATATCATATTTCAAATTGATATGTAAGTCCTATTGGTTTAGCACTTGGACATTGCGAGTGCTTACTCTTTGTGCTATAATGGTTTTAGAAATAATTACATTATATAAAGGAGAAGTTAGTATGGATAACCTAGTTTCAAAACACTCTGATATCATTCCTAGTGAAATCAGGAAAACAATATCAAGACGGTATAAAACAGTTACGAAAGCAATAAACCAAGAATTTTGGAATAGTTCTAGTGATACTGCACACAGTTTTTATGTTGGATCATACGGTCGTGGAACGGCTGTTAGTACGAGTGATATTGATATATTAGTTGAAATGCCAAAGGAAACATATATTCGATATGATTCAATTCAAGGTAACGGTCAATCTAGATTATTACAAGTTGTAAAAAGTGCTATTCAAAATGCATATCCTAGAAGTGATGTACGAGCAGATGGTCAAGTAATAAAAATAAACTTTGCAGATGACATTTATTTTGAAGTATTACCCGCTTTCCTTTCAACGGATTGGTATTATAAAGAAACATATACTTATCCTGATACTAACATGGGAGGTAACTGGAAATCCACAAATCCAAAAGCCGAGCAAGAAGCCATGAAGAAAAAGAATGATTCTAGTAACGGATTGCTCCAAGCAACATGTCGCCATTTTAGGTATATACGTGATAGGTATTATTCTAGTTACCATTTATCTGGCATAGTTATTGATAGTTTTGTATATGTTGCAATGGGAAATTGGAAATACTTAGAACCTGGTGAGAGTGGTACCGCTAGTGCTGGTGATTATGAACGATTACTAAAAGATTATCTAGATAGAAATACTATATGGGGAAATTTGAATTTGACTGCACCAGGAAGTGGACAATCCGTTGACACTGCATCTAGTATAGAATGTTTGGAAAAGGTTATTGATAAAATACTTAGTTAGTAAGGAGGGAAAACTTTGGATAATGTCGAATATAGAAATAAACTTCGCATACAGATTCGAGAAGCATATGGAAGAGTTGTTTATACTTATACAACTCATCTAAAATTCATGAATAATTTAAAGAATAAATTGATGAAGTTAAAGCAAACTCAAATTTTTCTTTCAGCAGTTTCTTCTGGAGGCTTTTTGGCAACAGTGTTTTTAGATAAGATAGTATTATCTTGGGTTTCTGGGATTGTTTCAATTATTCTCTTAGTGATAAATCTATATTTCAAAGACTTTAATCTTTCTGACGAAATAAAGCAACATCAAGTCGCTTCGGATCGACTATGGCTTATTAGAGAAAAATATATTTCGTTACTTACTGATATGAATGAATTGAGCGTAGAAGAAATTAAAATAATACGTGATGAATTACAGGATGCGGTTTCAGAAGTATACTCCTCATCACCAAAAACAGACTCAAAAAGTTATAAACAAGCACAAAATGCACTAAAAAATGAAGATGAGCAATTTTTTAAAAGTGAAGAAATAGATAAAATGTTGCCTGAACATCTGAGAGAGAAAGTGTGACACCATTTTGATACTGCCTAACTGTAAAACTATAGATAAATCGTAATTTAACAAATAAGTTTAACATATCTTCAGTTAAATTGAGTGGGTGTGATATTATGGAATTAGAAAGCTAAGGGTATGAGAACAAAATTGGTATATTCAAGCATTGAGGATTTTCTAGAGTACGGAACAGGATCAGGTAAAACCAGAAGGTATAAATATAAATGAGTATGCTGAAATGGAGAAATAGTAGAAGAACATTATTTCTTGCAAGAAATGTAAAAAATGTTTAAGTGTAAGAAAATGGCAACTTTTCGAAAATAACAGATTTTCGAATATAAATGGAATTAAATAAACGCTTTTAGAAAGAATAACTATTTGTTGATACCACTTCATGATACCAATTTGATACCAATAGCTTGTATAATATAAAAAATAGGCATAAAATAAAATAGAAAAAGGAATAAAATGCACAAAACATTAAACAAATAAGTTTAATATAATGACTGCAATGAAGAATTCGAATAGTATCTGATATGAAAAAACGCCTTTAGATAGGCGTTTTTTTGAATTGAAAATAATAAATGACGGGAATGTGAAGAATTATGTGTAAGTAATAATCGACAGAATTAGATATGTAGATG
>OBXO01000108.1_pt1 | contig 97995 bp, 95 predicted proteins | sample 1501431 | NCBI WGS metagenome assembly OBXO01 (sample SAMEA2580163, study PRJEB22360) | human gut metagenome | biome: human gut; feature: human-associated habitat; material: faeces | place: Denmark | collected 2008/2010
TCATAGTGTTCATCCTTTCTTAGATAACACTATTTTACCATACATTATCCTCAAAATATATAGTAAAGATTTAATTTATTCTATACTAGGTGTTCGAGGTTTTGTTCGAATTTGCATTGAAACATGTGCAAGAGGATATTTTGGTGCTTGGAAATACAGATTCAGAAAAAAGGGCATGCTGATAAGACAGATGCTGTTCATCTGTCAAAAATGACAATCTTCAGTGGTAGAGCCTAAGGCTATCGATATCCGAAATGAATCGCATTGATTCCACGGAGGGGCCGGTCAAATTGTCGGAATTTTTCTTTTACAGCATGGACGTATTTCAACATCAACTTAATGATATCAATAGGTTTATCGGAGTCCCTGCGAATAAAGAACTTTCTTGCTGTTTTCAGAGCAGAAGAAATGTCGATTTCGTAAAGATATTTGTTATCATTCTTCCGTTCTTTTTTCTTGCTTTCTTCAGCTGCTTCGTTAGCAATGAAGATTCCGAAATTATAGAGTGTCAGATTTGCATAGATTTCCTGTTTTAGGAATTCGGGTTTTTTACTGTGGAAGTACAAAAGCCCATTTGCATGCTTAAGATAACGGAAAGAAATTTCAATGCCCCATCTCCAGTGATAGCATTCCTTGATGTCTTCCATAGTAAAGCTGTGGGGCAGATTTGTGATGAGATACTCATATGTATTTTCTGCAGTTTTTATTTTTACGACACGAAACTGCATGAAGTAAAGATGTCTCCTATCTCTGTTAAGAAGCTCATAAAAATGAGGTGTGTTTTTACTCGGATTAATATATCGGTACACATCCGACTGATCTTTCATAACATTTGTAGCTTTGTCAGTGAAATAACGTTTCATCGTAACATCGAATTCTTCAAGGTCGTCAGGAAGTTCAGTAGCGTAATAGGAAAGCAGACTTTTAGAAGAGGGCGCTTTTACACGAAAAACATAATTTAGATTCTTGAGTTCACAGTGGAATAACAGATCGTAAGATTCATAACCACGATCAGCAGTTACAATATATTTCCGAAAAAGGTATTCGAAAGCAGACAGTGAAATCTGACTGCGTCGTTGATTGAAAGCGGATTGAGATGGAATAAGATCAGGAACCATGTCAAAGTAATCCATAATTTCATCATTGGTAGTTCCTTTTCCCATGTCGATAATAAGACGCATGGTATCGTAGAAAGAGAGTTTGCCCTGATGCTGACGCATGAAATTGTGTCCAGGATTGTTTGAGAAGAGCCAGTGATGCTCCGACATGTCAGCGATGATAGAGTTCAATTTTTGTTTTACATTTGATGGATAATCGTTCATAATAAATGTGTGCCTCCTTAGTATGGGAATAATTGGTTCCCCACGAATCAATTCCCTTGATAAACTAAGGGTCACCTTGTTGTTCCGATGGACAACAAGGTGACCGCACATTTTTTGTTGCATGTCAATAGGAAAATAAAAAAAGATATATAAAATATGTTACAAAGATGTTAAATAAGTGCCAGCCTAAAAAATAGTATAAAATGAGAACTACTGATATTATAAGGGATAGCAGGCTTGGAAGAAAAAGGTGTTAAGCTAGAGAAGCTAACTGGCATTGAACACAATGGTGTCAGGCACTATTAAATTTTCATGTTTGAAAGAAAGGACAGGTTCAGACAGAATGGAACAAAGTGATTGCTATACATATTTAGCCTGTGTTAGAATATTTTGGAGAAAAATCTAGAAGGAATGGAATAGGGGAAGTGGGTTTTGAAATTAAAAAGAATATTGGATTCATTAACATATGAAAAGCAGATGTTTATAAAACTGATGGCGTTGGTAACAATTCCGATGATTATCATGGGGATTGTCTCCAGCTTAATTTATGTCAATGGAGAATCTGCTAGAAGTGAGCTCCAGCTGCAGTCTTATAGTGAACAAATTACAAGGGAATATGAGAATGTGTTTTCATCGTTGAAAGAGTACTATATTGAAGTGGCAAATGAAGATGCAGTTCGATGGCTGGCTCAGCAGGAGAAACCACCATATTCTATGTACAGTGATTTGAATCGGGCGCAGGACAGTCTTCAGGGAAACTATTTTGTAGAGAAGTATGTAGAGTCATATGAATTTATCAATGTCAGAAGTGGATGGATATTGAATGATTATGGCATGTTCGACTATGATGAACTGAAAAATAGAGAGGAAGCGGAGCAATTTCTGGAGGCGCAGAAAGAGGTTCCATTATCTGCTTATTGGATTAAAGCTAAAGACAGTGAAAAGTACGGAAATCATAATTTGCGCAAACAAAATACGGTAGATCTGAGTGGTTTTCGACTTGTGATAAAAAAAGAATATGGAGCAGGTGATCTTGCATGGATTATTGTTGTAAAAATAAACGAATCAGAAATTCGGCAGCTGTTACCATCGAATTATGAAAATATGGGATACAGTGTCTCTGTTTTAAGTGATCAGTCGGTAATGGCAGAAACAAATCAGAAACTGACACAAATATGGTTGGAAAAGTTCTCAGAAGAGAAAGACTGGGGGGCGTTCGATTCAGAAGGTACATTGCAAATCGAAAAGACGACAAAGTATAGTATCAGTAGAACCAGTGGTGCGACCAGTGGCCTTACATATTTGGTAGGATTTAATCATAATCAGATACGAAAGATAGGAATGACATTTATATTTGCATCATTTGCGGTGATTGCAGTAATTGCAGTGCTGATTCAGATTGTGCGTGTACTTGTACTTGCATTTGCTAATCCATTGAATAAATTGGAACTTCATGTAAAGGAGCGAGATATCCAGTTAAAAGAATTTCTGTTATCGAATCTTATAAAAGGTGAGATGAATGAAGGAAAGATAAAAGACGCTTTGGGGAAATACCAGATTACAGAATATAGCTCCTATCGAATGCTTGGTATGGCTTGTAAAGAGAATGATAATAAGGAAATATTAAAGAGAGAAATCTATACCGGAATTCTGGAAACATTGCCTGAAGAAATACAAAGTAAAATATTTATTACACCTCTGTTTTACGGAGATAAGATGATTTTTGTTGCGGGCGGTGAGGATGATAATGCAGCGGAGAATCAAACAGCAGTGATTTATAAAGAAGTAAAGGATTTTATTGCAGAGCATTTTTTATACCATGTTTCCTGTGGAATCAGTCAGACATTTCATCATCTTACAGATATTCAGCAGGCATACAATGAATGTAATGAAGCTCTTTATGATCAGACGAATGCAAACAAATCAGAAGGCTCAACACTGGTGTTGTTCGATGACTATTCCATGTTGAAACGTGAAAGTAATGTATATGACATAATTATGGAAGGCGAATTGGTTCAGGCAATAGAAAACTGCAATGTGGAGGAAAGCCAGAGACTCCTGGAAACAATGATTGAGCGATTGGATTCAAAGCGTGTAATTGGAGTGGAGAGAAACTTCTATTTAACGAGACTACTTACAGTGATTGTTGGAACAACGGTTACACATGGACTGTTACTTGAGGATGTATTCATGGATAGTCAATATAATACATTTAACCGGATTCCAATGCTTTATGATACGGAAAAACTGAAGGAAGCAATCATAAAAGAAGTGATTCAGCCAATCATTGAGAGTTTGCAAAAACTTGAAGATGGAGATGAGATGGGCATTTTCCAGCAGATCCAGAAGCTTGTACGGGAGAATCGAGGAAATATAACACTGAGTGAATGTGCACAGACATTAAATTATCATCCAAATTATATCGGGAAAATAATAAAGAAAGAAAAAAATATCACGTTTACAGATATGGTAAACGAGGAAAAGCTGATGCAGGCAAAATATATGTTGTTGACGACAGAAATGTCGGTGGCAGAAATATCGGAAATATTAATGTATAATAACGTGCAGAATTTCATCCGTTTTTTCAAGAAACATATCGGAGTGACACCTGCGGCATTCAGAAAAGAACATTAAAATAAAAATGAAGAAGTGGATAATCATGTTTTTTTGCTGTTATCAAGAGAAAAACAGTGTGGTTAGAACATGATAACCGGAATGCGATAAAAGCTGAAACCCCTTGAATTTCAAGGGGTTTTCGCATGTGTAAAAGGATAATAACAGATTGTAAAATGATTATTTACAAATGAATGAAAGAGACGGTACAATGTGCTCACGGAAGCGGACCGCAATCGTAGATATCATGAGCCGATCATGATAAAAAAGAGGACGAGGAGAAAGTGGGAATGAAGACAAAAGCAAAAACCCAAGCAGTAACATCTCGTACAGGACAATGGAAAGCACATATATGGTTATATATCATGATTATTCCAGGTGTGTTGTACATGCTGATTTTTAATTATCTTCCAATGGGGGGATTGGCAATGGCCTTTCAGGATTTTAGTCCATATAACGGAGATTCAGCGATATCAGCAATTATAAACAGTCCTTTCGTAGGATTTGACATATTTAAGAAATTTCTTACGGGACCGGATTTCTGGAGCCTGTTAAAGAATACTCTTTCAATCTCAATCGCAAGCCTGATTTTTTATTTTCCGGCACCGATTATTTTAGCACTCTTATTAAATGAAGTGAAAAATATGGCATTCAAACGTGTTACACAGACGATGGTGTACATCCCTCATTTTATTTCATTTGTAATTGTGGCGGCACTGACAACTCAGTTGTTTTCAACAACAGACGGAATCGTGTATCATTTTCTGACAATGATTTTTGGAAAAAATGCACCTGATATTATGTCAGATCCGAATTTGTTTGTTCCGATGATCATCGGACAGAACATGTGGAAAGAAACCGGATATGGAACAATCATCTTCCTGGCGGCTCTCTCAGGCGTGGATGTACAACTTTATGAAGCAGCAGATATGGATGGAGCAAATCGTTGGCAGAAAATGTGGCATGTAACTCTTCCGGCTATTCGTTCAACAATTGTAATTATGTTGATTTTGAAAGTGGGACAGATTTTAAATACAGGATACGAACAGATTTATCTGATGCAGAACTCCATGAACAGAGCAGCATCGGATGTGTTTGACACATATATTTACACAAAAGGTGTTGTGAATGGAAACTATTCGCTGGCAACAGCAGCAGGAATGTTTAAATCCGTTGTAAGTATGGTTATGGTCATCGGAGCGAACAAGCTTGCAAAAGTGTTTGGTGAATCAGGATTCTATTAAAAGGGGTGAGAAAAATGGCAAAAATGAAAGCAAGCGTAAAAAATGGCATGCAGGGAAGGAAAATTAAACGAAGTCCGGCTGATCAGGCGGTGCAGGTGCTGATTTATTTGTTTATTGCATCGTTTGCGCTGATTACTCTGCTTCCTTTTCTCTATGTAATCGCAGGATCCTTTGCGACAGAAAAAGAACTGACAGAACGGGCATTTTTCATAATCCCGCATACAATATCACTGAATGCATACAAATATATCTTTGCAAATGGTGAAACAATCAGAGGACTTCTCAATTCGGTTTTTGTAACGGTGGTTGGTGTTGCGATAAATATGTTTTTATCATGTACATTAGCGTATCCGTTATCAAGAAACTATTTTAAAGGAAGAAACTTTTTTATTAACATGGTAATTGTAACGATGCTCTTTACAGGAGGTATGGTTCCGACTTATATTCTTGTAGCAAATGTGTTGAATTTGAGAGATTCTTTCTGGGCATTATGGCTGCCGGGAGCAATCAATCCGTTTAATATGATCATTATTAAAAACTATTTTCAGGGACTTCCGATGGAGTTGGAGGAATCGGCAAGGCTGGATGGATGTAACGATCTACAGATATTTATGAAGATTATTCTTCCGCTTTCAAAACCGGTACTTGCGAGTGTATCTTTGTTCTATGCAGTTACGCACTGGAATTCGTATTTCAATGCAATGATGTACATTTCGGATTCTAAGAAAGAAGTAATTCAGATCGTACTTCGAAGAATCATCTTTATGACGTCCTCTGTGGCAACACAGAGTGGGATGGACTTCGGTGCATTCGGTACACCTCCGGAGCAGTCAGTGAAGATGGCAACGACAGTAGTTGCGACCATTCCGATTTTGATCATTTATCCGTTCATCCAGAAGTATTTTACGAAGGGTGTTATGGTTGGAGCAGTAAAAGGATGATATAAAATACAATTTATATAAAAAGAAGGGAAAAGATTATGAGAAAAACATGGAAAAAAGCAACAGCAATTACCCTCGCGGGTGTAACAGCAATGTCAATGGCAGCATGTGGTGGTTCTTCCGATAAAAAGGAATCCACATCATCAACAACAGAAGACGGGAAACCGGTCATCAGTATGATGGTTCCGGCTTTTTACGGCACAGAGCTTCAGAATGAGCATTCTGATGAAGTAATCAAGAAATATGAAGATTACACAGGAGTCAGTGTAGAGTGGAAATTTGAGAATGACGGTACATACAAAGAAAAACTTGGATTGACATTGATGGATAAAGATAATATGCCGATGATTCTTACATCAAATGTAGAACTGAGTGCAAATATTGTAGATGCCGCAAAGAAAGGTGCGTTTTGGGATCTGACATCATATCTGGAAGATTCAGAAGCATATCCGAATCTCTCCCAGGCAGATCCGGAAGTTTCAAAAGCACTTACAGTGGACGGTCAGATCATCGGATTATATCGTGCGCGTGCCAAAGGTCGTTTAGGTCTTTCTTACAGAAAAGACTGGGCAGAGAAAGTTGGAATCACAGAAGATCCGAAGACAATTGAAGATGTATACGAGATGCTTTACAAATTTACATATGAGGATCCGGACGGAAACGGTGTAGATGATACATATGGTCTTGAACTTACAAAGTATACAGGACCTTTGGATGTAATCCAGACATGGTTTGGTACAGGAAATGAATGGGTAGAAGAGAATGGAAAAATGGTTCCGGTTCACCAGACAGAAGAGTATCAGGAAGCACTGGATTGGATGAAGAAAATCTATGATGAAGGTCTGGTAAGAAAAGACTGGGCAACAATTGATTCTGGTACATTCCAGGAGGCATGTAAGAAGGGAGAAACAGGAGTATTCGTAGATGTCATGGACGGCGGTACAAGAATCTGGGATTACTTTAAAACAAATAACATCACATCTGTAGTGGACTCTTCTAAGACCGCAACGATGCAGCTTGTAGGACCTATTGAGGAAAAAACACTGGCGACAAGCGGATACAATGGTTTCTATATGATTACAAAAGCAGGTGCCAAAACAGAAGAAGATCTGAAAAACTGTCTTACATTCCTGGATAAAATGTGTGATGACGAGATGATGGTTTTGGCTGATTACGGACTGGAAGATATCAGCTATACAATCAACGAGAATGGAAACATTGAAAAGAGCGGTGATTTTGAAATGTCAAGTCTTCCGAATACAGGTCTGAACCAGGCAGAAGCATATATTCCGAACCTTCTTTCTCAGAGCCCGTCACTGGAGATGGATGAAGTTCAGAAGGCAAGATATGAGTCCTATGAGTATAACGAGCCATTTGCTGTAAGCAATCCGGCACTGGGATATCTTGCAAACTCAGAGGTGAATGCAGAAGTTGGTACAGATATTGAGCAGATTATCGAAGATGCAAGAACACAGTACATTTGTGGACAGATCGATAAGAAAGGTCTTGAGGATGCAGCACAGTTGTGGCTTGATCGTGGAGGAGACAGACTTGTTGAGGAAGTAAACGAGCTGTATAAAGCCGATAAATAAATGAATTAGAGTAGTGAGAAAGGCTTCAGCAGGAAAACTGGTTGGAGCCTTTTGTGTTTCTATAGGAAACTGCGGAAAGGAAAACAAGATGATGGAATTAGCACAGATCACCCGCAACGAGGCAGTAATCATGTGGGATGAAGCTATTGGCGCACAAAGCTACAGAATTTACTGGTCTGACCGTGAGGGAGAGCAAGTAAGGTATCAGATGATAGGGGAAATTCCGGCAGATCAAGAGAGGGTTTATCGATTGAAAAAATCAACGCACCGGCCGCATTATCTAAAACTGGTTCCGGTGATAGATGGAAAAGAAACGGCAGAGGAGCTGTTCGTGACACCGGTTCATTATATTCAGAAGGAACAACTGGAGCAACTGAAGCGCGGTCTGATCGCAGTGCCGTGCAGGGAAGGTGTTTTCGTAAGCTGGCGATTGTTCCTTACAGAGGTGACCGGAGTAAGAGAAGATGGAAGAGGGCTTGACGGCGTCGGATTTGTTATTTATAGAAATGGAGAAAGCATCGCTGAGGTGAATGACAGTATGAATTATCTGGATATTCAAGGCGGTATGGATGATCAGTATAGTGTGGCACCTGTCATAAATGGAAACATCTTATCCAGGTGTGAGTGTGTAAATGTTTGGGAAAATGGATATTATGATATTCCTATTCAGAAACCGGCAGACGGAATTACCCCGGCAGGAGAAGTATTTACATATTCAGCAAACGATATGTCTGTGGCGGATGTAGACGGCGATGGAGAGTATGAGTATATTGTGAAATGGGATCCGTCCAACTCCCATGATGTCTCGATCAAAGGATATACCGGTCACTGCTATCTGGATTGTTATAAATTGGATGGAGAATTGATGTGGCGCCTGGACATGGGAGAAAATATACGAGCCGGTGCTCATTATACCCAGTTTATCTGTTATGACTTTAATGGAGATGGACAGGCGGAGATGGCAGTGAAAACGGCACCGGGTACGAAAATGACGATTTTCTTCGAAGGCAAAGAAAAAGAACAATATATCACAATACCAGAAAAAGATATGTGTGCGGGAATCACGCATGAAGATTCATATGTTTGTTCGGCCGAAGATTATTATGAACATCTGGTAAAGGTATTCCAAAGCTGGCATGAGCAGCCGGAAGTTATCAGTGGTACATGGCCGTCTACACTAGAAGAATGTTTTGGGACAGAGCAAAGATTTGAGTATCCGCTGTCAGAGCAGGATGCGCGTCAATTGACGGATTATTTTATTGATGTGTATGCGAAAGAAAGAAGTGATAAAAATTGCTTGAGAGAGTTTGAAGGCTTCATATATGAAGGCCCGGAGTATTTGACGATGTTTGCCGGGAATGGCGAGGAACTGGAAACAATAGAGTTTCCTGTCGGGCGTACTGATGATGGTCTGCGATGGGGAGATTATGCAATGAAACGAATCGAACCGTGTAACCGTGTGGATCGATTCCTGTCGGGAGTGGCCTATCTGGATGGAGAACGTCCGTATCTGATTGTATGCCGTGGCTATTACACAAGATCAACACTGACGGCATATCGTTTCTTTGAAAACAAATTTGAGACGGAGTGGAAGGTAGACAGTGGGTTTGTTCCAATGAACAATCCATTTCATGATAATCCGCATCTGAAAAAAGGAGAGGATCCGGTGTACGGTAAACTTGCGGGACAGGGAAATCATTCGCTTGCAACAGCAGATGTAGATGGGGACGGCTGTATGGAAATCATTTACGGAGCAGCATGTATCGATCATGACGGAAGTTTATTATACAGTTCTTATGGAATGCTGCCGGACGGAAGAGAAGCTAAGTTTGGACACGGAGATGCCATGCATGTGGCAGATATCGATCCGGATCGTCCGGGGCTGGAGATTTTTAATGTTTTTGAAGAAGGGATTAACGCTCCATACGGGTATGCCCTGCGTCATGCGGAAAATGGAGAAGTTGTGTTTGGAGAATATGCGGAGGAAGATCTGGGAAGATGCATGATTGGAGATATTCATCCCAATGCAAGGGGGCTACAGTGCTGGGTGAACGGAAAAGGGACATATGACTGTCACGGAACTCTTTTGGAGGCAGGTTCGCCGGGCAGCAATATGTCGATTCGCTGGGCATCAGATCTGACGACACAGATTACGGACGGCGAGGATTATCTTCATGAAACTGCAACAGGAGTGATCAGTGATATGATACACGGCGAGATGCTCCGTCCGGAGAATACGCTGACAAATAACGGTACCAAAGGAAATCCATGTCTTGTGGCTGATATCTTCGGGGATTTCCGGGAGGAGATCCTTCTGCGGACAAGCGACAGTTCCGCAATCCGAATTTATAGTTCAACGGAATTGACGGAACATAAATTGTTTACTTTGATGCATGATGTGCAGTATCGGTGTGGAGTGGCATGGCAGAATAACTGCTATAACCAGCCGGGGTATACGAAGTTTTATTATGCTTCGGATATGGATTTCAGGCAGGTACTGCCGGAGATGAAACGTAAGCCGGTATTGTATCTTGCAGGAGATTCGACGGCACAGAGTTATCATGAGTCAGAAAGACCACAGACCGGATGGGGAGAAAAGCTTGTTGACGCCCTGGAAGCCGAAAACTGTTGGAAAGAAGCGCATCGGGACAGCAGTCCGTTTTCGCAGGAAATGAGCTATGAAACCAGACATATTATCGTTGACAATTGTGCGATGGCAGGTCGATCCTCCAGATCTTTTAGAGAAGAAGGTCGACTTGAGGACATCAAAAATCAGATGAAGAGTGGAGATTATCTGTTGATACAGTTCGGACATAATGATGCGGCAGCAGAGAAAAAAGAACGCTATGTTCCGCTGGAAACATTTGGAGAATCTCTTATGGAATATATAAGAGTGGCAAGAGAAAAGAAGGCGTATCCGATTCTGATTTCGTCAATCTGTCTGCGTCCGTGTCTGGCAAATGAACAGGGAGAAAACGCAAAAATCGATGCATTACTTCCGAAATATGCAGAAGAAATGAAGAAGCTTGCAGATAAAGAAAATATTCCATATGTGGATATGCTGGGGATTACAAGAAAAGCATGTGCAAAGGCAGGAGAAGAACAAACTGCTGTATGGTATCGTGAAGACAACGTCCATCTACAAGAGGCAGGAGCACAACTGTATGCGCATTTTGTAGCAGAAGAAATCAAAAAGTTAATCGGAAAGGAATAAAACAATGGGGAAATTAGAATACAATAAAGCAAACTTAGAAGAGCAAATGGATAAAATCGTTGCGCGTACGATGCGTATGGATATGACATGGGACTGGACATGCGGAGTCGCGTATTACGGAATTGCAGAAGCATATGAGGCAACAAAAAAGCAGGAATATCTGAACGTATTAAAAGAGAGGGTAGATGAACTGATTGAACTTGGACTTCCTGTCTGGACAGTAAACACCTGCGCGATGGGGCATTGTCTGATCACGCTGTATCAGGCTACCGGTGAAGAGAAATACATGGATCTGATCCAGTTTAAAATTGCCTATCTGAGAAATGATGCACTTCGTTTCGGAAATCACGTATTGCAGCATACGGTTTCTGCAAAGAATGATTTTCCGGAGCAGTGTTGGGCGGATACGCTATTTATGGCAGCGTTCTTTATGCTGCGGGTAGGTGTAATGACAGAAGATGCAGAATTGATTGATGATGCGTTGAATCAGTTCTATTGGCATATCCAGTATCTTCAAGATGAAGAAAACGGATTGTGGTATCACGGATACAATAACATCACAAAAGATCATATGTCAGGTTTCCACTGGGGAAGAGCAAACTGCTGGGGAGCTTATACAATGTGTCAGGTGGGACGAATTCTGCCGGAATGCTATCTATATCCACAGTATCTTGAAATTGTAGGAAGTCTGAATGAGCAGTTGTCAGCATTGAAATTATTACAGACAGAGAATGGACTTTGGAGAACAATCCTGGATGATGAAGAGTCCTATGAAGAAATCTCTGCGTCTGCGGGGATTGCAGCTGCATTGACTTTGAAAGGAAATCCGCTTCATTTGAAATATGTGCAGAAATCAATCGATGGAATTCTCGCACATGTAAATCCGGATGGCAGAGTGACCGATGTATCCGGAGGCACGGCGGTGATGAAAGACCGGGAGGGTTACTGTGGTATTTCGAAAAAATGGATCCAGGGATGGGGCCAGGGAATGGCACTTGCATTCTTCAGCGCAGTATTGAATGTGGAAAATATTACAGGGGATGGTGCGTTATGAGGAACAAATTGAAAAATATCTATGTATGTTTTCCGAAAGGAAAGCATAAGGTTCTGACGCTTAGTTACGATGATGGACGGGTGGAAGACAGACGTCTCGTGGAAATTATGAATCAAAATGGAGTTCGTGGGACATTTCACTTGAATTCAGGCTTGGTAGATGAAGAACGAATCCAGGTGGAAGAGTGGAAAACGCTTTATCAGAGACATGAGGTATCCTGCCATACCGTACTGCATCCGACAATCAGTCGATGTCCGATTGAGCAGACCGCTATGCAGGTGCTGGAGGATCGACGTGCGCTTGAGAGAGCGGTTGGATATCCGGTAAGAGGAATGTCTTATCCGAATGGTTCCTGCAATGATGAAATTGTCGGGTTGCTTCCGGGACTGGGAATTGAGTACTGTCGGACTGTAGGAAGTACGGATAGCTTTGGTATGCCGGAGAATTATCTGAAATGGACGGCAACCTGCCATCACAATCACAATCTGCTGGAAAACGGCCAGAAGTTTGTTGAATTATTTAAAGCACAGTACTTATACATGATGTATGTATGGGGGCACAGCTTTGAGTTTACAAGAGATAATAACTGGGAGCTGATAGAAGAATTCTGTCAGCTTGTGGGAAATCGGGAAGATATATGGTATGCGACGAATATTGAAATTGTGGATTATATGAAGGCTGCAAAAAATTTGAAGTTTACAATTGATGCAGATAAAGTATATAATCCAGGATTTGATTCTGTATGGATTAATGTCGATGGAATGATCGTGGAAGTGCCAGGTGGAAAGACGGTCAATATATAGTAAAATGCGGGTTACTGCTCACAGGTTCCCTGTGAACAGTAACAAATGAGGAAAGAAACAGGAACGGAGTGAAGAAACAAATGAGTACAAAAGTTGTTTCAATGACAGAAGGAAAAATCTGGAAGAAATTATTACTGTTTTCGATTCCACTGATGATGGGAAGTTTTTTTCAGCAGCTTTACAATACGGCGGATAGTATTATTGTAGGTAATTATGTCGGGAAAGAAGCTCTGGCAGCAATCGGAACGACAGATAATCTGATCAATACGTTTATCGGCTTTTTTATGGGACTTTCTACAGGAGCAGGAATTATCATTTCGCAGTATTTCGGAGCAAAAGATGAGAAGAATGTACAGATTGCGGTAAACACAACGATTGGGCTTACATTTGTTATGAGCGTGATTTGTACGGTGTGCGCGCTGGGATTCAGGACAAAAATGCTTAAATTGATGAATACACCAGCAGAGGTATTTGTACAGGCAGATGCATATCTGAGAATTTATTTTCTCGGAGTAACAGGGCTTCTCTTTTATAATATGGGAGCTGGAATCCTTCGGGCAGTAGGTGACTCCCGTCGACCGTTATATTTCCTTATCTTTTCAACCGTTTTGAATATCGTCCTGGATTTGATTTTTGTGGCAGGGTTCAGTCTGGGCGTAGAAGGAGCGGCGTATGCTACGGTTATTTCGCAAGGGGCATCTGCTGTCCTTGTAATGATCGTTCTGAGCAGAGAACGGGCAAGTTATCGAGTGGTTTGGAATAGGATCAGACTCAATCCGGAAATGATAGGAAAGATAGTACGCGTCGGATTACCGATGGCATTACAGTCGGCAGTTGTGTCATTCTCTAATGTATTTGTACAGTCGTATATCAATCATTTCGATGTAGCGGCAATGGCGGGATGGTTAGCATATGGAAAAGTTGATAAATTCTGTCTGCTTCCGATTCAAAGTCTTTCTCTTGGTTTGATGACATTTGTCGGACAGAATTATGGGGCAAAACGATATGACAGAATTAGAAAAGGAATCCGGACAGGATTGACAATGTGCTTTGGGATTGCGATATGCATGATCATTCTAATTAATCTCTTCGCAGAATCGTTGGTATCCATGTTTATCCAAAGTCCGGACGTTGTAAAATTCGGAACATTATTTATCCATATAGAAATGCCGTTTTACCTTGCGCTCTGTGTCAACTCAGTTTACGACAGTACGTTAAGAGGGATCGGAATGACGAAAGGACCGATGTTGATTATGATGATAAATTCGATTCTCTTCCGGCAGATTTACTTATTTGTTGTGTCCAGAGTATCAGAATCCATGATTCCGATTGTGCTCGGATACCCATTAGGATGGATCTTGTGCAGTGTGATGCTGGTTCTGTATTATAAACATCACTGCTCATCAGCATATAAGGAGTAATGGATTAGTGGACCACCAGGTGCGCCATCCTGTGATTGAAACGATAAAAGCGATTGTGGAAAAATCTGGGTATTCATTTGAATATCGTCTGTTTCAGGAAAAGTGTGAACATGTAGAGAATCTGATTGCTGAATGCAGGGAGAAGGACGTAAAAGGAATCTACATCATGGCGGCAGAAATGGAAAAATCAGATATTTATCCCTTTTTAGAACTTCAGATACCGATTGTAACAGGAGATAATCTGTTTTATGAAGAGGGAATCAATAGTTTTCTGATCGATAACCGGGAAGGAATCCGAAGAGGTGTAGATTATCTGGTAGATAAGGGGCATAGCAGGATTGTATATCTGGCAGAAGATATTGATATTTTCAATTTTCTCGAAAGAAGAGATGTGCATGTACGAGGAAAATATCCGGGATATATGAAACGATACTTCAGAGAGCATGGAATTCAGATTCAGTTTGCTCCGGAAGATGAAGAAATTCTAAAAAATACGGTAGATTTTGTATCCTTCAGTTATTATATGAGTGTCTGTGCGACATCAGATCCTGAAAAACAGAAAAAAGGTCTTGGAAATCTTCTGGGAGGAGTACCGAATCCAACACTCAAAGCAAGTGACTGGGGGTGGCAGATCGATCCGAAAGGATTGCGCTATGTGCTGAATATGTTTTATGATCGCTATCAGAAGCCGCTCTTCATTGTAGAGAATGGATTGGGAGCTGTAGATGTTCTGAACGAAGATGAGAATGGAAATAAAACAGTAGAGGATGATTACCGGATTCAGTATCTTAAGGATCACCTGATACAGGTGGGAGAAGCAGTTCAGGATGGTGTGGAAATTATGGGATACACATCCTGGGGATGTATCGATGTTGTCAGTGCATCTACTGCAGAATTAAAAAAACGATATGGATACATTTATGTAGACAGAAATGATGATGGAACAGGTACGATGGAACGGTATAAGAAGAAATCATTTTACTGGTATCAGAAAGTGATTGAAAGCAACGGGGAAGTGCTATATAGTGAAGAAGATATAAATTTAAGTGAATAGTATTGTGTGGGCAGATGGTCGAAGGTGAAACAATCATCTGCCCATTTTGTATAGAAAAAATTTAATCTCCTATCGTTTCCTGCATTCCTCCGCTTTATCCTCATCCCAGACAAGTTTTCCGGTCTGTACTGCTTCTTCATACCGACTGATCTTGTATTCCAGGCGTTTTAACATTTGCGAAATCTTGTTCTGTTGTTCGATCAGATGTTCTTTCTGTTCCAGTAAGAGATGGAGTCTTGCGGGGATTGTCTCGTCTCCTTCCTGGAACAGATGCACGTATTCGATCATGGATTCGACTGGAAGACCTGCATTTCTCATACACAGGGCGAGTTCAATCCAGCCCAGATCCGCTTCTTGGTAATTACGAATACCACCGGATGTTCGAGGAACCGCCGGAATCATACCGATGCGTTCATAGTAGCGCAGGGTGTCCTGTGTGATCTGATATTTTTCACTGACTTCTTTGATCGTCAAAGAGAATCCCTACTTCTTGGAAATTTGAGTATTTGTGTACTCTTGATATAAGAATACTATAAAGCATGGAGTGTGCTCCAAGTCAATATATTTTTGAAAAAATGTCGGGCAGATTAGATTCCGGGTTGCTGACAGAGGATGGCAAGAGTATAATGAAAAAAATGAGAATTCTTCTGATTCGCAGAAAGGAGCAGAAAATATGAATGTTGAACAAGACTATATTATGCGTATGATCAAGGAATTTGCAAATGTATTGGGAAGACTGCTATTCAACAAGAAGAAACCCATGTATGAACTGGATGTAACGAACAGATACCATGTAGGAGATGATCTGTATACACGTTTATGCAGGATGGCTGATGAAGGCAAGATCAATGAAGCGGAAAATCTTCTCTATGAAGAAATGGTACCTGGAGATATGGATTATCTGGAGATGGCGCTGGCATTTTATGCGTATTTGAATTGTTTTGAGGACGAGGTCCTTCACAGGTATCATTACACAAGAGATGAGATCAAAGAAGGAATGGAAGATTTTCTGGACAGATATGGATGCAGTGATATGAAAGAATTACTGGAGGAATAAATACGATGGAAAGATCAAGAGAAGAATTGGATACACGATTAAAACAGCAGATACAGTTTATTGTAGAAGTAGATAAAGTAAAGAATATTTTCAGGCAGACATATCTTGCGGATGCAAACAGAAAAGAGAATGACGCAGAACATTCCTGGCATCTGGCGCTTATGGCAGTACTTTTAAAGGATTACATGAAAGAAGAGGTAAATCTGACGAAGGTGATGATCATGGTTCTGATTCATGATCTTGTTGAGATTGATGCGGGAGATACGTATGCATATGATGAAAGTGGTGCGGCGACCAAGAGAGAACGGGAAGAAAAGGCGGCTGATCGTATTTTTGGATTACTGCCGGAAGATCAGGGACAAGAATTCCGCAAGTTGTGGGAAGAGTTCGAAGCTTATAAGACTCCGGAAGCAAAATATGCCCATCTTCTCGATAATTTCCAGCCTCTTTTGCTGAATGATGCTTCAGGTGGGAAAAGCTGGGAAGAGCACGGAGTACACAGAAGTCAGGTGTATAAAAGAAATGAGCGGATCCCGGAGACTTCAGAGATAATCTGGGAGCAGATGAAGGAGATCATTCAGAAGCATATTGAGCAGGGACACTTATTTGAAGATTGATAAACTGTAAATAGAAACTGACAAAGAGGTGGGAAACATGTATGAAGCAGAAGTAGAGAGACTGCAGGAAATGATCGATGAGAGCAGCAATATTGTATTTTTCGGAGGAGCAGGGGTATCTACCGAAAGTAATATTCCGGATTTTCGAAGCGCGGATGGAATTTATCATCAGTCTTATAAATATTCACCTGAGGAAGTAGTAAGCCACAGTTTTTATGAAAAGCATCCGAAAGCGTTTTTTGAGTTCTATCGGGAGAAGATGATGGTATTGGATGCAAAGCCCAATGCCGCACATTTGAAGCTGGCAGAACTTGAGAATGCAGGTAAGATAAAAGCAGTCATCACACAGAATATTGACGGGCTGCATCAGGCCGCGGGGAGTCAGGTTGTGTATGAACTGCATGGAAGCATTCATCGGAATTACTGTGAAAAATGCGGACGGTTCTATGATGCAGGATTTGTGAAAGCGGCAGAAGGAGTACCAGTGTGTTCATGCGGAGGGCGGATCAAGCCGGATGTTGTTCTATATGAAGAAGCGCTGGACGGAACGATAATCGAAAAGGCTGTCAGGGTGATTTCGCAGGCAGATATGCTGATCATCGGAGGCACATCTCTGGTTGTATATCCGGCAGCAGGATTTATCGATTATTTTCGCGGAAAGTATCTGGTGGTGATCAATAAATCAGAGATGGCAAAGGCAGTCAGAGCAAACTTAAGTATTTCCGCGCCGATCGGAGAAATTCTGGGAAGAATTAAAGTGAAATAAAAATCTGCAGAGAGTGCGTTGAGAAATTATATTCGGCACTTTCTGCAGATTTTTGCTTTTATTTGTTTTAGTTGCAGCTTTCCCATCTTCCGGATGCACCGCAAGGCAGTACAAGACCAGTATTTTTGACCGGAAGACCGATTTCCTGAGATTCGACTTTTCCGTTCCATGGTTTTAACTCAGTTGCAAGCATATAGGTCAGAACAGCAGGAGCAAGTCCTGTTGTATAAGAATTCACAAGGAAGAACAGAGCATCCTTTGACAGAATCTTCGTACACAACTGAATGAGCGGGTGGATCATGTCTTCAATCTTCCAGATCTCACCTTTGGGACCTCTTCCATAAGAAGGAGGATCCATGATGATGGCATCATAAGTGTTGCCTCTGCGGATTTCACGTTCTACGAACTTTACGCAGTCATCGACAAGCCAACGGATCGGTGCATCCTTCAGACCGGAGGAGAGCGCATTTTCCTTTGCCCATGTGACCATTCCCTTGGACGCATCCACATGAGTGACCTGTGCGCCAGCCGCAGCCGCAGCCAGTGTGGCTCCTCCGGTGTAGGCAAAAAGGTTTAAGACTTTGACCGGTCTTCCGGCTTTTTTGATCTTTTCAGAGAACCAGTCCCAGTTGGTTGCCTGCTCCGGAAAGAGCCCGGTGTGTTTGAAGTTAAATGGTTTTAAATTAAAGGTGAGAGATCCGTAATGAATCTGCCACTGCTCCGGGAGACTGAAAAATTCCCATTCGCCGCCGCCTTTTTTGCTTCGGTGATAGTGTCCGTTTCTGGATTTCCATCCTTTGTCTGTCTTTGGAGTGTCCCAGATGACCTGCGGGTCAGGACGAACCAGGATATAATCTCCCCATCGCTCCAGTTTTTCACCTTTTGAGCAGTCTATGACTTCGTAATCTTTCCAATTATCAGCTATCCACATAATAATAGAGTTCCTTTCGTACTGTATGATTGTTTTATCTTCTCATAAATAGAAGAAATTTTCAACTGTATGAGCAAAAATGATAAGCAAAAAGCACGGTAAAAACCGTGCTTTTTGCTTTTGGTATGTCATTGAGAGGTTTTCCTCGTTGCTTTGCAGTTTGTATTATTATATACAAATCTGGGGAATATCCTACAATGAGGATGTATATATAAATTGGAGTTCACCGTCGCAAGACTGTTCTTGGGGGAAACAGTCGGCGAAAGTATAACTGCAACAGCAACCAAATTAAATGGTCGATGACTTATGACTCATTCATAAGTCGGTTTTAATATATCACGCAGAAAAAAGAGTGTCAAGAAATCAGAATAAAAAAATTTTGATTTTTACTATTTGACAAGAAATTGTGAAAATCTACCGAAAAAATTGTGCGATTTTTGTTACATGTGCTACTTCCGAAACGATACGACAATAAGAAAAAGGTTCCGATTCTGTGGGATTTCAAAAATGGCAAGTCTTAAAGAAGGGAAAAAGGAAAAGATTGCAAAAGAGTTTCTTCATATTATAATAGATGCTTTTCTTTACATGTGAGCATGACAGTTCAGAGCCTATGTCTAACATCGAGTGTGAGCGGCTGTATTGTATTAAAAAAAATACAAAAAAATAAAAAAAGTACTTGAAAAATGAGAATAAGTTCGTTATACTAAGAGAGCTGTGGCATGATAGCGTTGAAGCGTGAGGTTGCCGCTTAGTGAGAAATCACATAGCGGGTTTTCCGTGGAGCGAATGTCAAGTTAGGAAACTGGCGACAAGTCACTGTACGAATCAAAAACTGATTACTATTTGCCCCAATGGGATAACCAGGGTAGGAGTATGAAACAACGTGTGAGTTTCTCACGACACACACGGGAGAGTGTACAGTCACCGCTTGTCGTACTGATGTGAAAAGTACGAAAAGGAGGCGACTTTTTTTATGGCAAGTCAAGTAATGAGAATCACATTGAAGGCGTATGATCATCAGCTTGTTGATGCATCCGCAAAGAAAATCATCGAAACTGTAAAAAAGAACGGGTCACAGGTGAGTGGACCGGTACCACTTCCGACTAAGAAGGAAGTTGTAACAATTCTGAGAGCTGTACACAAGTACAAAGATTCCAGAGAGCAGTTCGAGCAGAGAACTCACAAAAGACTGATCGATATCATCACACCAACACAGAAAACTGTTGATGCACTTTCTAGATTAGAAATGCCAGCTGGTGTATTTATCGACATCAAGATGAAGTCCAAATAATAAGGACATCTTAATTTTAAACAGTATTCCTAAAATTTAGGATGAGCGCGAAAGCGTTCCGCTGTAAATCACAGGAGGTAATTATAATGAAGAAAGCTATCTTAGCTACAAAAGTTGGAATGACTCAGATCTTCAATGAAGAAGACGGAGTTCTGATTCCGGTAACAGTTCTGCAGGCTGGTCCTTGTGTAGTAACACAGGTTAAAACAGTTGAGAATGACGGTTACAGCGCAGTACAGGTTGGATATGTTGACAAGAAAGAAAAGATTGTCACAAAAGACAACAGTGGAAAGAAGTCTATCGCTCACAGAAACGGTGTGACAAAAGCTGAAAAAGGTCATTTTGACAAAGCAGGCGTATCCGGAAAGAGATATGTAAAAGAATTCAGATTTGAGAACGCTGAAGAGTATACACTTGCTCAGGAAATTAAAGCTGATATCTTTGCAGCAGGAGACAAGATTGATGCAACTGCTGTTTCAAAAGGTAAAGGTTTCCAGGGCGCAATCAAGCGTCACAACCAGAGCAGAGGACCTATGACTCACGGTTCCAAGTTCCATCGTCATGCTGGTTCTAACGGTTCAGCATCTGATCCAAGTAAGGTATTCAAAGGTAAGAAGATGCCAGGACAGATGGGTAACAAGAAGATCACTGTTCAGAATCTTGAAGTAGTAAGAGTTGATGCAGAGAACAATCTCATCCTCGTTAAAGGTTCTGTACCGGGACCAAAGAAATGCCTGGTAACAATCAAAGAGACAGTGAAGGCAAACTAGTCTGACAGCTAAGAAAGGAGGAACATACAGATGGCAAAAGTATCTGTTTACAATATCGAAGGTAAAGAAGTTGATACAATCGAACTGAACGATGCTGTATTCGGTGTTGAAGTTAATGAGCACCTCGTACACATGGCAGTTGTAAATCAGCTTGCAAACAATCGTCAGGGAACACAGAAAGCCAAGACACGTTCTGAAGTTTCCGGTGGCGGAAGAAAACCATGGAGACAGAAAGGAACAGGTCACGCAAGACAGGGATCAACAAGATCACCACAGTGGACAGGCGGTGGAGTTGTATTCGCTCCAGTTCCGAGAGACTATTCCTTCAAAATGAATAAGAAAGAGAAGAGAGCAGCTCTTAAGTCTGCACTTACTTCCAGAGTAGAAGAGAACAAATTCATCGTTGTTGATGAACTTAATTTCGACGAAATCAAAACAAAGAAATTCCAGACAGTACTGAACAACCTGAACGTTAACAAAGCGCTGGTAGTTCTTGAAGATGGAAACAAGAATGTTGAGATTTCCGCAAAGAATATCCCGGATGTTAAAACAGCACATACAAACACAATCAACGTATATGACATCCTGAAATACAACACAGTAATCGCTACGAAAGCTGTTGTTGCAGCAATCGAGGAGGTGTACGCATAATGGCAAACATTCAGTATTATGATGTAATCCTTAAACCAGTTGTAACTGAGAAGAGCATGGAGCTTATGGCTGACAAGAAATATACATTCCTTGTACACACAGAGGCTACAAAATCTCAGATCAAAGAAGCTGTTGAAAAAATGTTCAACGGTACAAAAGTAAAAAGCGTCAACACAATGAACCTTGATGGTAAGAACAAAAGACGTGGAATGACTTTCGGAAAGACAGCTAAGACAAAGAAAGCTGTAGTAGCACTGACAGAAGACAGCGCTGATATTGAAATCTTTGAAGGTCTGTAAAAAATAAGACATTATACGGTGCAAACCCGTGAAACAAATAATCAGAGCAAACGAAAGGAGAGACAGTAATGGGAATCAAAACATATAACCCATATACACCTTCCAGAAGACAGATGACAGGTTCTGATTTCTCAGAGATCACAAAGACAACTCCAGAGAAATCCCTCCTCGAATCCAAGAAGAGAAAAGCTGGCCGTAACGCACAGGGTAAAATCACAGTAAGACATCGTGGCGGCGGAGCTAAGAAGAAATATAGAATTATCGACTTTAAGAGAAAGAAAGACGGAATTCCGGCAACAGTTGTTGGAATCGAGTATGATCCAAATAGAAGTGCTAACATCGCACTGATCTGCTACGCAGATGGTGAGAAAGCATACATCCTTGCTCCAGAAGGACTTACAGACGGCATGACAGTTATGAACGGTGCTGGCGCTGAGGTTAGAGTAGGAAACTGCCTTCCTCTTTCAGAGATTCCGGTTGGTACACAGATCCACAACATCGAGCTGTACCCGGGAAAAGGTGGACAGCTGGTTCGTTCCGCTGGTAACAGCGCACAGCTGATGGCGAAAGAAGGAAAGTACGCTACACTGAGACTTCCTTCAGGAGAAATGAGAATGGTTCCGATCATCTGCCGCGCATCTATCGGTGTTGTAGGAAACGGTGATCACAACCTGATCAATGTTGGTAAAGCAGGACGTAAGCGTCACATGGGAATCAGACCTACAGTTCGTGGTTCCGTAATGAACCCTAACGACCATCCACACGGAGGTGGAGAAGGTAAGACAAGTATCGGACGTCCAGGACCGTGTACTCCATGGGGTAAACCGGCACTTGGTCTTAAGACTCGTAAGAAGAACAAATCTTCTAACAAGCTGATTGTAAGAAGAAGAGATGGTAAAGCGATTAAATAATCAGATTCACAAGGAGGTTAGAACCTATGGCTCGCTCACTTAAAAAAGGACCATTTGCAGACGAAAGCTTACTTAAAAAAGTAGACGCTATGAACGCTGCAGGTGATAAAACAGTTATAAAGACATGGTCACGCCGTTCTACAATCTTCCCATCATTTGTAGGTCATACATTTGCCGTACATGATGGAAGAAGACATGTGCCTGTATATGTTACAGAGGATATGGTAGGCCACAAGCTCGGTGAGTTCGTTGCAACAAGAACTTACAGAGGACACGGAAAAGACGAGAAGAAGTCAAAAGTTAGATAATTTTCATATATTTTGAAAGGAGGGTTCATCCATGGCAAAAGGACATAGATCCCAAATCAAAAGAGAAAGAAACGAGCAGAGAGATACAAGACCTTCAGCTAAGATTTCTTACGCAAGAGTATCTGTTCAGAAGGCATGTTTCGTTCTTGATGCCATCAGAGGCAAGGATGTACAGACAGCACTTGGTATTTTAGCATACAATCCAAGATATGCTTCAAGCGTTATAGAGAAGTTACTGAAATCAGCAATCGCAAATGCTGAGAATAACAACGGTATGAGCGTTGAGAACCTCTACATCGAGGAATGCTACGCAAACAAAGGACCGACAATGAAGAGAATCAAACCTAGAGCACAGGGTAGAGCTTACAGAATCGAGAAGAGAATGAGCCACATCACAATCGTGCTCAATGAGAGATAGGAGGACAATATGGGACAGAAAGTTAATCCTCATGGCCTGAGAGTTGGCGTTATCAAAGACTGGGATTCCAAATGGTACGCAGAAAAAGATTTCGCTGACAATCTGGTTGAAGACCACGAGATCAGAAAGTTTTTAAAGAAGAGATTATACAGCGCTGGAATCTCTAAGATTGAAATCGAAAGAGCATCCGATCGCGTTAAGATCATCGTTTATACAGCTAAGCCTGGTGTCGTAATCGGCAAGGGTGGTTCCGAGATCGAAAAGGTGAAAGCAGAGCTTGCACAGTTCACAGATAAGAAGCTCATCGTTGACATCAAAGAAGTTAAGAGACCGGACAAAGATGCACAGCTTGTAGCTGAGAACATTGCTCAGCAGCTTGAGAACCGTATCTCCTTCAGACGTGCTATGAAATCATGCATGTCCAGAACTATGAAGGCTGGAGCACTCGGAGTTAAGACTTCCGTATCCGGACGTCTTGGCGGTGCTGATATGGCTCGTACAGAGTTCTACAGCGAGGGAACAATTCCGCTGCAGACACTTCGTGCTGACATCGATTATGGATTCGCAGAAGCTGATACAACTTACGGAAAAGTCGGTGTAAAGGTTTGGATTTACAAAGGCGAAGTTCTTCCGACTAAAGCAGATAAGGAAGGGAGAGATAGATAATGTTAATGCCAAAAAGAGTAAAACGTCGTAAACAGTTCCGTGGTACTATGAAAGGTAAGGCTCTTAGAGGTAATAAGATTTCTTACGGTGAATTTGGTATCGTAGCTATGGAACCATGCTGGATTCGTTCTAACCAGATCGAGGCAGCCCGTGTTGCTATGACACGTTACATCAAGCGTGGTGGTAAGGTTTGGATCAAAATCTTCCCAGACAAGCCGATCACAGCAAAACCGGCTGAGACTCGTATGGGTAGTGGAAAAGGTACTGTTGAGTATTGGGCAGCAGTAGTTAAACCAGGCCGTGTTATGTTTGAGATTGCAGGAGTACCAGAGGAAACAGCTAGAGAGGCACTTCGACTTGCAATGCATAAATTACCTTGCAAATGCAAAATCGTTTCTCGCGCAGACTTAGAAGGCGGTGATAACAGTGAAAATTAATACATTTGTAAACGAGTTAAAAGGAAAATCCGTAGAGGAATTAAATGAAGAATTAGTAGCTGCTAAGAAGGAACTCTTTAATCTGAGATTCCAGAACGCAACAAATCAGTTGGATAATACAAGCAGAATCAAAGAAGTAAGAAAGAATATCGCTCGTATCCAGACTCTGATTACAGAGGCTAAAAGAGCATAGTGAAAGGAGCAGCAACCGTGGAAGAGAGAAATTTAAGAAAAACCCGTACGGGTAAGGTTGTCAGCGACAAGATGGACAAAACGATTGTTGTTGCTGTTGAAGACCATGTAAAACATCCACTTTACAACAAGATCGTAAAGAGAACTTACAAGCTCAAAGCTCATGATGAGAACAACGAGTGTAAAGTTGGAGATACAGTAAAAGTTATGGAAACAAGACCGCTGTCCAAGGACAAGAGATGGAGACTTGTGGAAATCATGGAGAAAGCGAAATAATTATTTGAAGGAGGTTTACCTGCATGATACAGCAAGAAAGCAGACTTAAAGTAGCAGACAACACAGGTGCGAAAGAGTTACTGTGTATCCGTGTTCTTGGCGGTTCTACAAGAAGATACGCCAACATCGGAGATGTGATCGTTGCAACTGTTAAAGATGCAACACCAGGCGGCGTTGTTAAAAAAGGTGATGTCGTTAAAGCTGTTGTTGTCCGTTCTGTAAAAGGCGCTCGTCGTAAAGACGGTTCCTATATCAGATTCGATGAAAATGCTGCTGTTATTATAAAAGACGATTTGAACCCACGTGGAACACGTATTTTTGGACCAGTAGCAAGAGAGCTTAGAGAGAAACACTTTATGAAGATCGTTTCTCTGGCTCCGGAAGTACTGTAAGGAGGTGCCTGAGAATGTCAACTATGAAAATTAAAAAAGGTGATATGGTTAAGGTTATCGCCGGAAAAGATAAAGATAAAGAAGGCAAAGTTATTGCCGTAGATAAAAAAGACGGAAGAGTCCTGGTTGAAGGCGTCAATATGCTGACAAAGCACACAAAGCCAAGCATGGCAAACCAGAACGGCGGAATCGTACATCAGGAAGGTTACATTGATGCATCAAACGTTATGTTACTTCATAACGGAAAAGCAACAAGAGTAGGCTTCAAGATGGATGGAGACAAAAAAGTTCGTTTTGCTAAGGCAACAGGCGAAGTTATTGATTAATTCAAGGAAGGAGGTCCAGGACTTTGAGTAGACTGAAAGAGCAGTATCAGAATGAGATCGTTGATGCAATGATCAAAAAATTTGGATATAAAAACATTATGGAAGTGCCGAAACTGGACAAAGTTGTAATCAACATGGGTGTTGGTGAGGCAAAAGAAAACGCGAAAGTATTAGAGTCAGCAGTAGCTGATCTTGAGAAAATCGCAGGTCAGAAAGCAGTTCTTACAAGAGCTAAGAACTCAGTGGCTAACTTCAAAATCAGAGAAGGTATGCCGATCGGATGTAAAGTTACTTTAAGAGGAGAAAGAATGTATGAGTTCGTTGATCGTCTGATCAACCTTGCTCTTCCTCGTGTACGTGACTTCAGAGGTGTAAATCCGAACGCATTTGACGGAAGAGGTAACTACGCTCTCGGAATTAAAGAGCAGCTGATTTTCCCGGAAATCGAATACGACAAAGTGGATAAGGTCAGAGGTATGGATGTAATTTTCGTTACAACTGCTAAGACTGACGAGGAAGCTCGTGAATTATTGACACAGTTCAATATGCCATTCACAAAGTAAAGGAGGGAAATTCATGGCTAAAACATCAATGAAAATCAAACAGCAGCGCAAACAGAAATTCTCTACAAGAGAATACAGCCGTTGCAGAATCTGTGGACGTCCACATGCATATTTGAGAAAATATGGTATCTGCCGTGTTTGCTTCCGTGAACTGGCATACAAAGGACAGATCCCAGGCGTAAGAAAAGCAAGCTGGTAAGTCCGGAACAAAGGAAACTACCCGTATAAACATATAGGAGGTCATATAAATGAACATGAGCGATCCAATTGCAGATATGCTTACAAGAATCCGTAATGCAAATACTGCGAAACATGATACAGTAGATGTACCTGCATCCAAAATGAAAAAAGCAATCGCTGAGATTCTTTTCAATGAAGGATACATCGCAAAATATGATATCGTAGAAGATGGACACTTTGAAACAATCCATATTACACTGAAATATGGTGCAGACAAGAACGAAAAAGTTATCTCTGGTCTGAAGAGAATCTCCAAACCAGGTCTGCGTGTGTATGCTGGAACAGAGGATATCCCGAAAGTACTCGGAGGACTCGGAACAGCAATCCTTTCTACAAACAAAGGTGTTATCACAGATAAAGAAGCCAGAAAACTTGGCGTAGGTGGAGAAGTACTCTGCTTCGTTTGGTAGGCACGGAACACCGAGATATTCTGTGTAAAACATAGACAATTGTAACTGAAAACAGAGGAGCCAAAGCAGCTCCTCCGAAAATCTAAGTTAAGGAGGAAACAGGTATGTCACGTATCGGAAGACTGCCAGTTGCAATTCCAGCAGGAGTAACTGTGGAAGTTGCAGCAAACAATGTAGTGACTGTAACAGGTCCAAAAGGAACTCTTGTAAAAGAGCTTCCAGTTGAAATGGAAATCAAAGTTGAAGGTGAAGAAGTTGTTGTAACAAGACCAAGCGATCTGAAGAAAATGAAATCTCTTCACGGTCTTACAAGAACACTGATCAACAACATGGTTGTTGGTGTAACAAACGGATACGAAAAAGTTCTGGAAGTTAACGGTGTTGGTTACAGAGCATCCAAATCCGGAAACAAACTGACATTGAACTTAGGATACTCTCATCCAGTTGAAATGATCGATCCGGAAGGTGTTGAGACTGTACTGGAAGGTCAGAACAAAATCACAGTAAAAGGTATCGACAAAGAAAAAGTTGGCCAGTTTGCAGCTGAAATCAGAGATAAGAGAAGACCGGAACCATACAAAGGTAAAGGTATTAAATATGCTGATGAAGTTATCAGACGCAAAGTTGGTAAGACTGGTAAGAAATAATTAAGGAGAGTGTGAAAATGGTTAGTAAGAAATCAAGAAGCGAAGTTCGTAGAAAAAAACACATGAAATTACGTAACCGTTTCAGCGGTACTGCTGAAAGACCACGTTTGGCTGTGTTTAGAAGTAATAATCATATGTATGCTCAGATTATCGATGATACAGTTGGAAACACTCTGGTTGCAGCGTCTACACTTGAAAAAGATGTAAAAGCAGAATTAGAAAAAACCAACAACGTTGAAGCAGCAGCATACTTAGGAAAAGTAATTGCTGAAAAAGCAAAAGCAAAAGGAATCACTGATGTTGTATTCGACAGAGGCGGATTCATCTATCAGGGAAAAGTTAAAGCGTTAGCAGATGCAGCTAGAGAAGCTGGACTGAATTTCTAAGGAAGGGAGAACACAGATGAGACAGGAACGCATTGATGCTAGTAATTTAGAATTAACAGAAAAAGTGGTATCAATCAAACGTGTTACCAAAGTTGTTAAAGGTGGTCGTAACTTCAGATTCACAGCTTTAGTAGTTGTTGGCGATGGAAAAGGCCATGTTGGTGCAGGTTTAGGAAAGGCTACTGAAATTCCAGAAGCTATCCGTAAAGGAAAAGAAGATGCAGCTAAAAATCTGATTAAAGTTGCATTAGATGAAAACGAGAGCATTACACATGATGTGATCGGAAAATTCGGCAGCGCTTCCGTACTGCTGAAAAAAGCTCCGGAAGGTACTGGAGTTATCGCCGGTGGTCCGGCTCGTGCGGTAATCGAGATGGCAGGAATCAAGAACATCCGTACAAAATCTCTGGGATCTAACAACAAACAGAATGTCGTACTTGCAACAATCGCAGGTCTGAAAAACGTTAAGACTCCGGAAGAAGTAGCAAAACTTCGCGGCAAATCAGTAGAAGAGATCGTAGGCTAGGAGGTAAATGAAAATGGCAAATTTAAAAGTTACATTAGTAAAGTCTACAATCGGTGCCGTACCAAAGCATAAAAAAACTGTTGAGGCACTTGGATTAAAAAAAGTGAACAAAACAGTCGTATTACCAGATAATGCAGCTACCAGAGGTATGGTACAGCAGGTTAGACATTTAGTAAAAGTTGAAGAAGAAGCTTAATTTCAGACGATAAGGAGGTAATATCATGGACTTATCTAACTTAAGACCGGCAGACGGTTCTAAGCACAGCGATAATTTCAGAAGAGGCCGTGGACACGGTTCTGGAAATGGTAAGACAGCTGGTAAAGGTCACAAAGGTCAGAAAGCTCGTTCCGGAGCAACAAGACCAGGCTTTGAAGGTGGTCAGATGCCTTTATACAGAAGAATACCAAAGAGAGGATTCAAATGCAGAAACTCTAAAGAAATCGTTGGTATCAATGTAAGTGCATTAGAGAGATTTGAAGATGGCGCAACAGTTTCAGTAGAAACAATGATCGAGTGCGGTCTTGTAACAAATCCTAGAGATGGTGTTAAAATTCTTGGAAACGGAGAGTTAACTAAGAAACTCACTGTTCAGGCAAATGCATTCAGTGCAGGTGCTGTTGAAAAGATTGAGGCCCTTGGTGGAAAAGCAGAGGTGATCTAATGCTCAAGACTGTGCGAAAAGCATTTCAAATAGAAGACATTAGAAAACGACTTTTCTATACATTTTTAATGCTGATCGTTGTAAGATTTGGTTCTCAGCTCCCGACTCCGGGAGTTGACCCGACTTACATTCAGAATTTACTTGCGAGCCAGAATAACGGTGCATACAGCTTTTTTGATGCATTCACCGGTGGTTCGTTCACAAGGATGTCAGTCTTCGCACTGAGCATCACACCATACATTACATCTTCCATCATTATGCAGCTTTTGACAATTGCAATTCCAAAACTTGAGGAAATGCAGAAAGAAGGTGCTGAGGGAAGAAAGAAAATTGCGGCAATTACACGTTATGTGACAGTTGCTCTTGCACTGATCGAATCCATTGCAATGTCTATCGGTTTTGGTCGTCAGGGACTCCTGGAAGAATTTAACTTTGTAAATGTAGCGATTGTTGTGTGTACATTGACAGCCGGTTCTGCATTTTTGATGTGGATCGGTGAGCGTATCACAGAAAAAGGTGTGGGAAATGGTATTTCTATCGTACTGTTGATCAATATTCTTTCCCGTGTACCGAATGATTTTGTGACGCTTTATACACAGTTTATTAAAGGAAAAACTCTGGCAAAGGGTGCTATGGCAGCAATCATTATTCTTGCAATTCTGTTGGCAGTTGTGTTATTTGTTATCATTCTGCAGGATGGTGAGAGAAGGATTGCAGTACAGTATTCCCAGAAAGTACAGGGAAGAAGGACATATGGTGGCAAGGCTACACATATTCCGTTAAAAGTAAATACTTCAGGTGTTATTCCGGTTATCTTTGCATCTTCACTGATGCAGTTCCCGATTGTGATTGCCCAGTTTTTAGGCAAGGGCGACGGAAACGGATGGGGAAGTCAGATTCTTCGGACAATGAATTCCAATAACTGGTGTGATCCTGATAATTTAGTATATTCAATAGGACTGATCATTTACATTGCGCTGACAATCTTTTTTGCATATTTCTATACATCGATTACATTTAATCCACTGGAAATTGCAAACAACATGAAAAAGAGCGGAGGCTTTATTCCGGGAATTCGTCCTGGAAAGCCGACAGTAGAATATCTTCAGACCATTTTGAACCGTATTGTGTTCATTGGTGCATGTGGACTTGTTATTGTTCAGGTAGTTCCGTTCTTCTTTAACGGTGTATTTGGTGCGAATGTTTCTTTTGGAGGAACTTCACTGATTATTATCGTAGGTGTTGTACTTGAGACGATCAAGAAGATCGAGTCGCAGATGCTTGTCCGCAACTACTCAGGTTTCCTGAGCAGCAAGGGCTCATCAAAGTAAAAGGGTTCTTGGATATGAAATGAGACAATTTAGCTCGTTGTATGCTGTCCCTTTTTGGGACGGAATACGGCGGGTTAAAGTGCTATATGGAGGGATACTGTTATGAAGATTATTATGTTGGGTGCTCCTGGAGCAGGAAAAGGAACACAGGCTAAGAAAATTGCAGAGAAATATGATATTCCTCATATTTCTACAGGTGATATTTTCAGAGCCAATATTAAAAACGGAACAGAGCTTGGACAGAAAGCAAAAACATATATGGATCAGGGACTTCTTGTACCGGATGAACTGGTAGTTGACCTCGTGGTAGACCGGGTAAATCAGGAAGACTGTTCCAAAGGATATGTGCTGGATGGTTTCCCTAGAACAATCCCACAGGCTGAAGCGCTTGATAAAGCTCTGGCTGCAATGGGACAGAAGATGGATTATGCCATCAATGTAGAAGTTCCGGATGAAAATATTGTAAACAGAATGTCCGGACGCAGAGCATGTGTAGACTGCGGAGCAACATACCATATTGTATATGCACCGACAGAGAAAGAGGATGTCTGTGATAAATGTGGTGGAAGTCTGATCTTAAGAGATGATGACAAACCGGAAACAGTACTGAAACGTCTTGGAGTATATCACGAGCAGACACAGCCGCTGATCGACTATTATACAAAAGCGGGAATCTTAAAAGAAGTAGATGGAACGATCGATATCAATGATGTGTTTGCAGCAATCGTTCAGATTCTGGGAGAGTAATTCATGCAGCTGGAACCGGGAATGCTTGCGCGTTCGAAAGCAGGGCATGATAAGAATTGTATATATGTTATAATTTGTGTCAAAGATGAATATGTATATCTGGCAGACGGACAGCTTCGTCCGGTCTGCCGGGCAAAGAAGAAAAACCTGAGGCATGTGCAGCCGATCAAAAAGGTTTGCAGTACCTCGGTGACCGATGATGAAACAATCAGAAATGTAATAAGAAAGTATTCCAAATCTATTGGATGAGAAGTGGAAGCGTCAAGAGCGCAGGAGGATTTAGTATGTCAAAAGCTGACGTAATCGAAATTGAAGGAGTCGTAGTTGAAAAACTGCCAAACGCAATGTTTAAAGTAGAGCTGGAGAATGGTCATATTGTGCTGGCTCATATCAGTGGAAAACTGCGTATGAATTTTATTAAGATTTTACCAGGTGACAAGGTGACATTGGAGATGTCTCCATACGATCTGAGCAAAGGAAGAATTGTTTGGAGAGATAAGTAAAAAGGTATTGACTTTATTAGATATAGGGTGCTATAATATCAAGTGGCTGTTTTTGGGTAGGTGTGTCCAAAAGCAGTTGGAAACGTAAGGGTTTTAGCAAAGGATGGAAGGAGGATTTGACATGAAGGTTAGATCATCAGTAAAACCAATTTGTGAAAAATGCAAAATCATTAAAAGAAAAGGAAGCATCAGAGTAATCTGTGAGAATCCTAAGCACAAACAGCGTCAGGGATAATTGCTGGTTTGTGAAATGAATTAGGCGGCTGACAGCGCGACACACCAGGAAGTGTGTAGAGCTGTTTAATATACAGTAAGGATACACCACTGCTACGCATTTGGCAGATTGCCTCATATGAAGGCTGGTGGTCTTGACACATACACGAGAACTTGGATACAGGTTCTTTCTTCTGCATTCGGCAGGACAGTATGTGTGTGTATATTGCTTCTAATACCCGACGGTCATTTGCGTAAAAGGATTTACGTGTCGGGAAAGGGTGCATCATATTTGCACCTGGTGTGATTCGGCAAAGTCTGACACACCCAGTTAAAGACAATATTAAATTTAGATTCAAAATGGAGGAAAGACACATGGCTCGTATTGCAGGTGTAGACTTACCAAGAGACAAACGTGTAGAAATCGGTCTTACTTATATCTACGGAATCGGTAGAACAAGTGCAGAACGTATCTTAAAGGATGCAGGAGTTAATCCTGACACTCGTGTAAGAGATCTTACAAGTGAAGAAGTAAAGAAAATCAGCGCAGTGATCGATGAGACTCAGGTTGTAGAAGGTGATCTTAGAAGAGAGATTCAGCTCAACATCAAGAGACTTAAAGAGATCGGATGCTACCGTGGAATCCGTCACAGAAAAGGACTTCCGGTACGTGGACAGAAAACTAAGACTAATGCAAGAACATGCAAAGGTCCTAAGAGAACTGTAGCAAATAAGAAGAAATAATATCGTATAAAATAAAGAAAGTAGGTTAGTTTAAATGGCTAAGAGAGTTGCGAAAAAAGTAACAAAAAAACGTGTCAAGAAAAACGTTGAACGCGGACAGGCACATATTCAGTCATCATTCAACAATACAATTGTTACACTGACTGACGCTCAGGGAAATGCTCTTTCATGGGCAAGTGCAGGCGGTCTGGGATTTAGAGGTTCAAGAAAATCTACTCCATATGCAGCTCAGATGGCAGCTGAAACAGCAGCAAAGGCAGCATTAGTACATGGTCTGAAAACAGTTGATGTTTTCGTAAAGGGTCCAGGATCAGGAAGAGAAGCTGCAATCCGTGCATTACAGGCTTGCGGTATTGATGTAGTAAGTATCAAAGACGTAACACCGGTACCACACAACGGATGCCGCCCACCAAAACGCAGAAGAGTCTAATTTCGGACTTGGCGGCAGTTTTTTGCTGCAGGTGAGCTAACAGAGAATTTGAGCAATGAGCATAGCGGATTACTGCAGTTCCGCTGATTTTTAAGGAGGATAAACATGGCAGTTAATAGAGTTCCAGTTCTTAAAAGATGCCGTTCATTAGGTATGGACCCAATCTATTTAGGAATCAACAAAAAATCTAACAGACAGTTAAAAAGAGCTAATAGAAAAATGAGCGAGTACGGTCTCCAGTTACGTGAGAAACAGAAAGCAAAATTCATCTATGGTGTATTAGAGAAACCTTTCAGAAACTACTATGCAAAAGCAAAACAGATGGAAGGTATGACAGGTGAAAACCTGATGATTCTTCTGGAATCCAGACTGGACAATGTAATGTTCCGTATGGGATTCGCAAGAACAAGAAAAGAAGCTAGACAGATCGTTGACCACAAACACGTTTTAGTAAACGGAAAACAGGTAAACATTCCATCTTACCTTGTAAAAGCTGGTGACGTGATTGAAATCAAAGAAAAACACAAAGACTGCCAGAGATACAAAGATATTCTGGAAGTAACAGGTGGAAACATGATTCCTGACTGGCTGGAAGTTGATGCTGAGAACCTGAAAGGTACAGTAAAAGAGCTTCCTTCAAGAGAAGCAATCGATGTTCCTGTAGATGAGATGTTAATCGTCGAGTTATATTCTAAATAATCTCTCAGTGAGTAGCAGAAGTTTTAGAATCCGGAGATTTAACATTGTACCCCCTCAACATATATTAACCCATAAGGAGGGTCTGTGTAGTGTTTGATTTTAATAAGCCGAATATTGAAATTACAGAAATTTCAGAAGATAAAAAATATGGAAAATTTGTAGTGGAACCTCTGGAGAGAGGATACGGAATCACATTGGGTAACTCCCTGAGAAGAATCATGCTTTCTTCTCTTCCGGGAGCAGCCATCAGTTCTGTAAAGATTGACGGAGTTCTGCACGAATTCAGTTCCATCCCAGGTGTAAAAGAAGATGTAACAGAGATTATCATGAACTTAAAGTCCCTGGCAATCAAAAATACATCAGAATCAGACGAAGTAAAGACTGCATATATCGAGTTTGAAGGAGAAGGTATTGTAACAGGTGCTGATATCCAGACAGATTCTGATATTGAGATTATGAATCCGGAGCAGGTTATCGCTACATTGAGCGGCGGTAAAGACAGCAAATTGTATATGGAACTTACCATTACAAAAGGCAGAGGATACGTAAGCGCAGACAAGAACAAGAGTGAGGATATGCCGATTGGTGTGATTCCGATCGATTCAATCTATACACCGGTTGAACGTGTCAATATGACCGTTCAGAATACTCGTGTCGGACAGGTTACAGATTATGACAAACTGACATTAGACGTATGGACAAAGGGAACACTGCTTCCGGATGAGGCAGTCAGCCTTGCAGCAAAAGTTCTCAGTGAACATCTGAAATTATTCATTGACCTTTCTGAAGTTGCTCAGTCAGCTGAAGTCATGATTGAAAAAGAGGATGACGAGAAAGAGAAAGTTCTGGAGATGAGCATTGACGAATTAGAGCTTTCTGTACGTTCATACAACTGTCTGAAGAGAGCCGGCATCAACACAGTAGAAGAACTTACAAACAAGACACCGGAAGACATGATGAAGGTGCGTAACCTTGGACGTAAGTCTCTGGAAGAAGTGCTGGCAAAATTAAAAGAATTAAACCTTGAGTTAAATCAGGGAGAGGAATAAAGAAAATTATCCCGTCAGTAAGCCCGAAGAGCGTGGCGGGAGCATTTGATTTATAAGCCCGAAGATGCAAAACCAAATGTTTATTTAATGGAGGACCATAAAAATGGCAAAATATAGAAAACTCGGCAGAACATCCAGCCAGAGAAAAGCTTTGATCAGAAACCAGGTAACAGCATTACTGAACAATGGTAAGATCGTTACTACAGAAGCAAAAGCAAAAGAGATCCGTAAAGAAGTTGAAAAACTGATCGCTTTAGCTGTAAAAGAAAAAGATAACTTCGAAGAAGTAACTGTAAAAGCTAAAGTTGCTAAAAAAGACGACAAAGGCAGAAGAGTGAAAGAAGTTGTTGACGGTAAAAAAGTAACTGTTTACGAAGAAGTTGAAAAGACAATCAAAAAAGATATGCCAAGCAGACTTCACGCAAGAAGACAGATGCTGAAAGTTCTTTACACAGCAACAGAAGCTCCAAAGAACAACATCAAGAGAAATATGAAAAAAGTTGATTTAGTGGATAAATTATTCACAGAAATCGCTCCAAAATATGCAGACCGCAACGGTGGTTACACAAGAATCGTTAAGATTGGCCAGCGTAAAGGTGATGCAGCTATGGAAGTACTGATCGAGTTAGTTTAATCAGTAATCAAAATAGCAAAAGAGAAGCACTTGAAGATCAGAGATGGTTTTCGAGTGCTTTTTTGATTCATCTAAAATTAAAAAAAATTTAATGATTTTTGCAACACATTTGTAATCTTTTTCGTCTAATATATAGGTGATACTGTATTACGGTATTATTACATAAGAGAATGTAAAAGGGGAACATTTAGGATGGGAAAAGCGAAAAAAATAAAGGCAGTAAAAAGAAGAAAGACGGGAAAAGACGGGAAAGTAAAGGCTTTGTGGATCATAGGAGGGGTTCTTGCAGTGATCTGTTTGATCTATGTTGCAATCTCTGTGTATTTCATGAGTCACTTTTTCGTGAATACGAAAATTAACGGTAAAAACTTTTCGGGGAAGACAGCAAGTGATGTAGAAAAGTATCTCCAGACAAATATAAAAGATTATAAGCTTACAATTTTGGAAAATGAAGGAAGACAGGATGTGATCAGCGGAAGCGAGATTGGACTGGAATACAGAGCGGGGACAGAAACAGAAAAATTGTTGAAGGATCAGAATGGATTCGCCTGGCCGAAAGCTTTCTTTACGGAGAATTCCAGAAAGGTTTCAGTCAATGTGTCATATAATGAGGAATCCTTGAATCAGCGGATCTCACAGCTTTCATGTCTGCAGACAGAGCAGACACCGGCAGAGAATGCAAAGCCGGAATTTGATGGAAACCAGTATGTCATCAAACCGGAAGTGTATGGAAATGCCGTGGATAAAGAACGTCTTACAGAGCAGGTAAAAGTTCATATCACAGAGTTTCAGCCACAGTTGGATATGGTGGAAACCAAGTGCTATGCGAAACCAAAATATGTAGAGGATTCCAAGGAAGTACAGGAAGCCTGTGATGCAATGAATAAATATGTAAATGCAAGTATCACATATCCGATGAATGAACCAGTCGTAGTAGATAAAGCGCTGATCTCACAGTGGCTGCAGGTAGACGGAGAAATGAAGGTTTCTCTCAATACAGAGGCGATGAAGCAGTGGTTTACTGCCTTTGGAGATAAGTATGATACACAGGGAACAACCAGAACCTTTACAACGCCGGCCGGAAAGAGCGCAACTGTGACGGGCGGGACTTATGGATGGTCGATTGATGAGGATACAGAGCTTGTGAATCTGCAGAACAGCATTTTAAACGGGGAAGTAGTCACAAGGGAGCCTGCATATTATGCGGGCGGTACTGCCGCAGCACATTCCGGGCAGGACTGGGGAAATACGTATGCAGAAGTGGATATGAGTGCACAGCATATGTGGTATGTTCAGAACGGGCAGGTGGTACTGGAGACGGATGTTGTGACAGGAGAGCCGATTCCATCAAGGATTACACCGGAAGGAGTATATTCTCTGATGTGGAAGCAGCGGGATGCAACACTGGTGGGAGATATTAAGCCGGAAACAGGAAAGCCGGAATATGAGACGGATGTTGCATACTGGATGCAGGTGACGTCAAGTGGAGTCGGTTTTCATGATGCAATCTGGCAGACTGCATTTGGCGGGACATTGTATCAGATTCCGGGAACGGGGTCTCATGGATGCATCAACATGCCATTGGATCAGGCGGGGGCGCTCTTCAATATGATCGAACCAGGGACACCGGTGATCTTCCATTGGTGAGTACCATAGAAGAAAAAACTTACAAAAAGTATAGTATAAAAATGAGAGTTTAGAGAACTCTCATTTTTATATTAAGGATCTTAGAAAGTGAGTTACATTATTTGGGGATTCACCTTATTTGATTTATATTGCATATAATTAAGAAAGAGAATATCGGCTAATATAAAGTACAGATCTGTGACTTGATATAAATTAGAAGCGCCGATAGGAAATTCTGGAGTATCTACATATATGCTCTGTGAGCTATAATGAGCAATTTTATTATCCTGTATTCTAGTCATGGAAATAAATGGGATTCCATTTAAAGAAAGTTGTTGAGCAAAATTTATAGCATTATCACTTTTTCCATTTAGTGAAATGACAAATACTAAATCTTCAGAAGTTAAAGTATTGAAGAGTGCACTTAATTCATCAACACCGTCAATCATATAAAAGTGTTCGTGTCCGGCAAGAAAGATACGGCGCATTTCTTTTGCAACATTTCTTTGCAATGTTCCTGTACCATATAAAAATACTTTTTGACTATGATAGATCATTTCACAGATTTGAGAATAGTCACGATTGCCATAATCACGAATTAAATCAGCCATAGTAAAACAGTAATTTTTTATTAATTCATTAGAAATAGTGGAACAATTGTCAGACTGTCTTAAATAGAATTTAAGTTCACTATATCCTTTTAGAGACAATCTTTGTGCAAACCTTAAAATACTGGAACGAGATGTATTACATTTATGGGCAAGTTCATCAATTGTAAGATTTTTACATTCTGATTTATGAGTAGCAATATATTTCCAGATATAAAGGTCATTAGGTTTTAAAGTATTGTAATACTGGTTGATTAACTCTTCTAATTTCATATCATTTTGTCCTCCTGTATTGCATATAGATAAATTCTGCACAATTATTATAATATAGAAATGAAAACAATATGAGAAAATTCTCATATTTTGGGAAAAATTTCTTAATGTGACACAATTTCCTAAATCCAGAAAAAATGTAGACGATAAAAAACAAAATTTATATAATATGCAACAGAAACGATCGTTTAAATAAAATTTGGAGATGAGAAGAATGTCTTTAACAATTAGAAGAATCAAAGTGATTACGACAGCTCCGGAAGGAATAGATCTTGTAGTTGTAAAGGTAGAAACATCTGAGCCGGGACTATATGGTTTGGGATGTGCCACTTTTACGCAGCGATATAAAGCGGTCATTACGGTAATAGAAGAATATCTGTCACCTTTTCTTATTGGAAAGGATCCACAAAGAATAGAAGATATCTGGCAGACTGCAATGGTTAATGGATATTGGAGAAATGGACCGGTTTTGAATAATGCCGTTAGTGGTATTGATATGGCACTTTGGGACATTAAGGGAAAGCTTGCTGGCATGCCATTGTATCAATTGTTTGGCGGAAAAGTAAGAGAGGCAGTTCCTGCGTATATTCATGCAGATGGAAAATCAGTTGAACATGCGTTAGAACTGGTACAGCAAAGGTTGGAAGATGGTTGGAAAAATGTCAGAATTCAAGTAAATGGATATGGCGGACAGAATCCGTCAATGGGAAGGTTAAAGAATACGTTACCAGGTGTTTATTATGATCCGAAATATTACATGAAAGAGACTATTGAGACTTTTCGAAAAGCAAGAGAAAGATTTGGGGATGAAGTTGGATTATGTCATGATGTTCATGAGCGTCTTACTCCTAGTGACGCCATGATTTTTGCAAAAGAAATGGAAGAATTTAAGCTGCTATTTTTAGAAGATTTACTTCCACCGGAACAAGTGAAATGGTTTGAACAAGTGAGAGCACATACAGTAATACCATTGGCAATAGGAGAATTATTTAATAATCCCAATGAATGGGAGTCTATCGTGATGAAACGACAGATTGATTATTTGAGACTGCATTTCAGCCAGGTTGGAGGAATTACACCAATTAAGAAAGCAGTAGCACTTTGTGAGGTATGTGGAGTTAGGACAGCATGGCATGGTCCGGGAGACGTATCTCCTATTGCACATGCTGCAGGTGCTCATGTGAGTATTGCGGCTCTAAATTTAGGTATTCAAGAGTGGAGTTGTAGTATTAAGGAGAATACATATGAAGTATTTCCAGGGATGCCAGTAGTAAAAAACGGATTTATTTATTTGAATGATAAGCCAGGCTTAGGAATTGATATTGATGAGCAGAAAGCAGCAATGTATCCATGTAAAGATGTACCACAAAAATGGACAATAGCAAGACTATCTGATGGTACACCAGTAAAACCATAAAGTATGAGAGGAAGCAGTATTATGGATGATCAGAAATTTGCAAATCAATTAGTAGAATTGATTGGAGGAAAAGAAAATATACGTGCAGTTGGGCATTGTTCGACAAGACTTCGGTTAACGTTACATGACAAAAGTAAGGTTGATGAAGAGAAAATTGAAAATTTGGAAGGAGTAAAAGGACAATTTTTTAGTGGAGAACAATATCAAATTATTCTTGGAACAGGATTTGTAAATAGAATTTATGATATTGTTGCAGGAGCAAGTAAAAGCATGTCAACAGATTTAAAGAAAGATTTGTATGCAAATATGTCGATTCCACAAAAATTATCAAGAATCTTAGGAGATGTCTTTATTCCAGTGATTCCGGTCTTAGTTGCAACAGGACTTTTTAGCGGTTTTATCAATCTGATTAAAGCATTGGGAGTTCCGATGGATGAAAATGTAATGGCTATTGCAACAGTATTAATGAAAACTGCATTCAATTTTTTGCCTGTCTTGATTGCATGGTCAGCAATTCAAAATTTTGGCGGTTCTCCGGTTATAGGTATTGTTTTAGGGCTTATGTTGGTTGCACCGCAACTACCAAATCCAAATGACGTAATTAAAGGAATAGCAGATCCTATTATTTTTAAGATTTTTGGATGGAATATACAAATTGTAGGTTATCAAGGCAGTGTACTACCTGCGTTAGTTATAGCCATTGTAGCAGCAAAGTTAGAACAATGGTTTCGTAAAAAAATTCCAGATATCTTGGAGTTGATTGTTGTACCATTTATAACTATATTGATTTCTGGTCTGTTGGCACTTTTTATTGTGGGGCCGATTCTTCACATTGTTGAGCTTGGAGTTCTTCAGTTTGCAAAAGCAGTGATTAGTCTTCCGTTTGGAATAGGAGGTTTGATTTTAGGTGGAACACAACAGGCAATTGTTGTAACAGGAGTGCATCATATATTTTTGGCATTAGAGACAGACTATCTTGCTACAACAGGATTCAACCCATTCAACGCTATGATCACAGGAGGAATTATTTCTCAGGCGACGGCAGCTTTATGCGTGGGATTAAAAACAAAGAATGCAAAAAAGAGGAACTTATACATTACATCATCTTTTCCGGCATTCCTTGGAATTACGGAACCAGCAATTTTTGGAGTTAATTTGAAATTTGGAAAACCATTTATTTTTGCGCTGTGTGGAGGAGCGTGCTCAGGGTTTGCAGCTGCTTTAATGCATGCTCATGGAACAGCCATGGGCGTGGCTGCAATACCAGGAATTGTTGCGTATTTGTACAGTAAAACAGCTTTAATACAGTATGTTATTATTCATGGAATTGGTATAGCTGTAACAGCAGCACTGATATTCCTTTTTTATCATGATACTGCATCGAATGGAGAAGGTGAAAAAAAGCAAAAATCGTGAGATTTTGTGCAAATGTACCAATTGACGTTAAAAAGATAACGTTAAATATTTGTCAAAAGCTATATTGACAATTATTTAACAAGAAAGTATACTAATACCTGTAATTAAGAAACCAAGTCAATTACAGGAGGATTATTGAAATGGCGAAGAAAAAAGAAGAGATGGGAGTACCTGCAATCGTAGACAGCGTAGAAACACTGGAAGCGAAGATGAAAGCAATGCGCGAAGCTCAGAAAGAATTTGCAAAATTCTCTCAGGAGCAGGTTGATAAGATTTTCTATGAAGCAGCAATGGCAGCTAACAAGATGCGTATCCCGCTTGCTAAAATGGCAGTAGAAGAGACACAGAGAGGTGTCCTTGAAGATAAAATCATTAAAAATCATTATGCAGCAGAGTATATCTACAATGCATATAAAGATACAAAAACTTGTGGAGTGATCGAAGAAGACACTGCATACGGAATCAAGAAAGTAGCTGAGCCGATCGGACTTGTTGCAGCAGTTATTCCGACAACAAACCCGACATCTACAGCAATCTTTAAAACATTGATCTGTTTAAAGACAAGAAATGCAATCATCATCAGCCCACATCCAAGTGCAAAAGCATGTACGATCGAGGCTGCAAAAGTAGTTCTTGACGCAGCAGTAAAAGCCGGAGCACCGGAAGGAATTATCGGATGGATCGATGTACCGTCTCTGGAACTGACAAACCAGGTTATGAGAGATTCTGATATCATCCTGGCTACAGGTGGTCCTGGAATGGTGAAGGCTGCTTACTCTTCAGGAAAACCGGCACTTGGTGTAGGACCTGGAAATACACCTGTTATCATTGATGATACAGCAGATATCAAGATGGCAGTAAACTCTATCATCCATTCTAAAACATTTGACAATGGTATGATCTGTGCTTCTGAGCAGTCAGTTACTGTTCTGGACAGCATTTATGAAGAAGTGAAGAAAGAATTCCAGTATCGTGGATGCTACTTCCTGAAAAAAGGCGCTGAGCTTGATAAGGTTCGTAAGACAATTATCATCAATGGTGCATTAAACAGCAAGATTCCTGGAAAATCTGCATATGAGATTGCAAAAATGGCAGGTGTAGATGTTCCTGAGAATACAAAAATCCTGATCGGTGAAGTAGAGTCTGTAGATATTTCAGAAGAATTTGCTCACGAAAAATTATCTCCTGTACTTGCTATGTATAAAGCAAAAACATTCGATGAAGCACTTGCAAAGGCAGAACAGCTTGTAGCGGACGGTGGATATGGACATACATCTGCTCTGTACGTTCATCCGGCACAGACAGAAAAGATTGAAAAACACTATGCAGCAATGAAAACATGCCGTGTTCTGATCAACACTCCTGCAGCTCAGGGTGGTATCGGAGATCTTTACAACTTCAAACTGGCTCCGTCTCTTACACTGGGATGTGGTTCATGGGGCGGAAACTCCGTATCAGAAAACGTTGGAGTAAAACACCTGATTAACGTGAAGACAGTTGCAGAGAGGAGAGAAAACATGCTCTGGTTCAGAACACCTGAAAAAGTATACTTCAAGAAGGGATGTATGCCGGTTGCACTGGATGAACTCGGAACGATCATGCACAAGAAAAAAGCATTTATCGTAACAGACTCATTCCTGTACAAAAACGGATATGTAAAAGGAATCGAAGAGAAACTGGATGCTATGGGAATCCAGCACACATGCTTCTATGAAGTAGCTCCGGACCCGACACTGCAGTGTGCACAGAAAGGTGCAGACATGATGCGTTCTTTCGAGCCTGATACAATTATTGCTCTTGGTGGTGGATCTGCAATGGACGCTGCTAAGATTATGTGGGTAATGTACGAATATCCGGATGCAAACTTTGAAGATATGGCTATGGACTTCATGGATATCCGTAAGAGAGTATACACATTCCCTGAGATGGGTAAAAAAGCATACTTCGTAGCAATCCCGACATCTTCAGGAACAGGTTCTGAGGTAACACCATTTGCGATCATTACAGACGCAGAGACAGGTGTAAAATGGCCGCTGGCTGATTACCAGTTACTTCCGAACATGGCAATCGTTGATGTTGACAACATGATGACACAGCCAAAAGGACTGACAAGTGCATCAGGTATCGACGTTATGACACATGCGATCGAAGCATTTGTATCTATCATGGCTACAGACTACACAGATGGTCTTGCTATGAAAGCAGTGAAGATGGTATTTGAAAACCTTCCATCTGCATATGAGAACGGAGCAAATGATCCGAAAGCACGTGAAGAGATGGCAAACGCTTCTTGTATGGCTGGTATGGCATTCGCAAATGCATTCCTTGGATTGAACCACTCTATGGCTCATAAACTGGGAGCATTCCACCATCTGCCACACGGTGTTGCAAACGCAGTACTTCTGACAGAAGTTATGAGATACAATGCATCTGAGGTTCCAACTAAGATGGGAACATTCTCTCAGTATCAGTATCCACATGCACTTGCAAGATACGCTGAGTTAGGACGTTTTGCAGGATGCACAGGAAAAGATGACAAAGAAGTATTTGAGAACTTCCTTGCAAAACTGGAAGTATTAAAAGAACAGATCGGAATCAAGAAATCCATCAAAGAGTATGGTATCGATGAGAAATACTTCCTTGACACACTGGATGACATGGTAGAGCAGGCATTCAATGACCAGTGTACAGGAGCAAACCCAAGATACCCACTGATGAAAGAGATCAAAGAACTTTACCTGAAATGCTACTATGGAAAATAATTTCCGGTAAGGAAAATAAGAGAGAAGGACATTCCAAACGCCAGAAATGGCGGGAGGAGTGTCCTCTTTTTGTGAAAATATAAAAGAAGAAAATTGTTTGTAAGTTAAGAAATTAACAATTATATTCGATAGAAAAAAATCGTGAAAAATTGCACAAAGTTGACTTTAGGGGCTTACATTTCAAAAAAGCAGGAGCTATAATAAGGTCAGTAAAAGAAAAACAGATACCACACCGGAAGGATTTGCCGGGCGGGATAGAATGTATGACAGGAGGCAATTTTTATGAAACTGGAAGAAAAAAACTTAATCGTAAAACGTTCTTACAAAGAAGTGTACAAATGTGAAGAAGGAATTGTAAAAGTATTTGCAAAAGAGCATCCGAAGTCAGACGTACTGAATGAGGCTTTAAATACTGCCCGTGTTGAAGAAGCAGGACTGGATATCCCGAGTGTAAAAGAAGTGACACAGATCGATGGAAAATGGGCTCTGGTGATTGAGTACAAAGATGGTAAGACAATGGAAGAGATGATGAAGGTCGATCCTACAAATCTGGAAAAATATATGAATGATTTTGTGGATCTGCAGCTGAGTGTTACAAGTAAAAAGGCACCTCTTTTAAACAAGATGAAAGATAAATTTGCCCGGCAGATCAATGGATTAAAAGTCCTGGATGCGACGACAAGATATGAACTGATGACACGACTGGAAAGTATGCCGAAGCATGACAAGATCTGTCACGGAGATTTTAATCCGAGCAACGTGATCGTTGGAAAGAACGGTAAGATGACTGTGATTGACTGGGCTCATGTGACACAGGGAAATGCAAGTGCAGATGCAGCTATGACCTATCTTTTGTTTGCACTGGAAAGTCAGGAAAAAGCAGATCTGTACCTGAAGATTTTCTGTAAGAAGAGTGATACAGCAATGCAGTATGTACAGCAGTGGCTTCCGATCGTCGCAGCAGCACAGCTTTCCAAGGAAAATGCGCTTGAGAAAGATTTCCTGATGAGATGGATTGATGTTATGGATTACCAATAGAAAAGAGGCTGAAGATCGGTATTAACAAACCGATTTTCAGCCTTCTTTTTATGTACGTATAAATTTCTACCAGCTCTGGAAGAAAAGGTTCCCGCCGACATTGACTCCCGGACGATCGGTACCACCTGCATACAGGAAGAAGTAGCAGTCAATGACAGAAGAAAGTCTTGCTCCGTTGACTGCGTCCTGGGCAACCTGAAGTGCCAGGCTGGACGGACCGGAATTCAGAACAGAATCAAGTCTTCCGCTCCAGACCGGTTCAAACTGTCCGGTTGCATAGATGACACCGTGAATTGAATTCGGGAAAAGCGGACTTTCCACACGATTCATGATCACGGTCGCTACAGCCAGCATGGAATTATAATCATGTATGGCCTCGCAGTCCAATAAAGCGGCAAAGGTAGTGAGCTCATCATGGGTTGCATCAGAGCCTCCTCCCTGAATGATATCTCCGCCGGAATCCGGTGTAGTCGGAGGTGTCGGAGGTGTCGGAGTCACTGTTGAGTTACCGTCACCGGATGAAGGCTTGTCCGATTCCTGCTGCTGTTCTTGCTGCTGTTGCTGCTGAAGTTCCTGCTGTCTTTTTGCTTCCAGTTCCGCAGCTTCCTGTGCTCTAAGTGCTGCAAGCTGTGCCTGAAATGTAGCCAGATCAGTAGAAGTAGCAGCGGCTTTCGCTTCGAGATCAGACTGCTTCTTATCCAGACTTGTCTGGAGTGAGACCAGAGAATCCTGCTGTGCCTGAAGAGTCTTTTCCTCTTCTGCGATTTGATTTTTCGTCTCCTGCAGTTCAGTGAGCATCTTGCGGTCATAGTCGCTGATGTTCTGGATAAAATCTGCTTTGTTCAGAAAGTCAGTCATATCCTCTGCAGAAAAGAGCATTTCCAGAAGTGATGCGCTTCCGGTCTCGTACATATACTTAATACGTGTCTTCATGTCATTATACTGTTGAGCTTCTTTTGCCTGTGTGTCGGCTAAGGAATCTTTTGTCCTTTGAATCTCGCCATTCGTAATCTCAACCTGCATCTCAGTCGTAGATATCTGATCGCTGATGGCGACAAGTTCCTGATTGATACCGGCCAGCTGGCCTGCCAGATCAGAAGTTTTGCTTTCGAGGCTTTGGGTGCTTTCCTCTGCGGAAACAGGGAGAACAGAAAAAGCCATTGCGAGGGAGCAAATAAGTGCAGTACCTGTTTGCAGCCTGCGTTTTAAGCATGATTTCATAACTTTAATTCCTTTCTATAAAAAAGTCTGTTTCGCTATTATACTATAAATTGCGAAATAACGCAAATTTTGATAAAATAAGTTACAAAACTTTAAGAAAGAGATTACTGTGAGCAGTAACAGAAAGATGAGGAGTAGGCTTCATGAAAAAGATAAAAATGATAGGACTGGATTTGGACGGGACTCTGCTCAATTCAAAAAAAGAGGTAACTGATCATACAAAGAGTGTACTGGAGGAGGCCATCGCGCAGGGGATCATTGTGCTGGTAGCGACCGGGCGGCCGCTTACCGGTATTCCAGGACAGGTAAGAGCGATACAGGGAATGCAGTATGCGCTGACGACCAATGGGGCGAGAATCTACGATTTGATCCATGAAAAAACGATTCTTTCGCATCCGGTTCCTTATGAAAAAGGAAAGAAAGCGTTGGAAATCACAGAAAAGTATGATACATTACAAGAGGCGTACTTTGACCGGGAGGTATATGCGCAGGAAAATCAGCTACAGGAAATTTGGCGTTATCACAAGAATCCGCATATGTGGGAGTATGTAAGGTCTACCAGGACTGTAGTTCCGTCTATTGTAAAATGGTATGGCGAAGCAAAGCGCGATGCAGACAAACTGCAGCTTATGTTTGCGGATATGCAGGATATAGAGCGTGCCAGAAAAGAGCTGGAAGAGATTCCGGGGCTGGTATTGACGGGATCGCTTGGAAATAACATTGAGATTAATGCTCAGGGAATCGATAAGGGAATTGGAATGATTGAGCTTGGGCACAGACTTGGAATTGACAGAGATGAGATTATGGCATGCGGAGACGGGGACAATGATCTTGAAATGTTAAAGGCCGTGGGATTTGGAGTTGCCATGGGCAATGCAGAGGAAAGTGTAAAAGCGGTAGCAGATTATGTGACGGATACGAATGAGGAAGAAGGCGTGGCAAAAGCAGTCGAAAAGTTTGCTTTGAGATAGGAGGAGAGATATGTTAGAAGCATTAAAAGTAATCATACTGGGGATTGTGGAAGGAATTACAGAATGGCTCCCGATCAGCAGTACAGGACATTTGATCCTGGTAGAAGAATTTGTGAAGCTGAATTTCAGCCAGTCGTATCTGGATATGTTTAACGTGGTGATCCAGCTTGGTGCGATCATGGCAGTTGTTGTGATTTATTTTCACCGGCTGAATCCGTTTTCACCGAAAAAGACAGAAAAGCAGAAAAAAATGACGCTGCAGCTCTGGGTGAAAGTGGTGATCGCTTCCATACCGGCAGGAGTAGTAGGAGTCTTGTTTAATGATTTTATTGAAGAAAAATTTAATAATTCTTATGTAGTTGCTACGATGCTGATCGTAGTCGGTGTTCTGTTTATTGTGATCGAGAACAGACACAAAGGAAGGAAACCTCAGATCACCAAGATTTCCCAGATGGGAGTTCCGGTCCTGATCTGGATCGGAGTATTCCAGATGCTTGCTATGATTCCGGGAACTTCCCGTTCAGGAGCAACGATCGTCGGAGCACTGGCACTGGGCGTGTCAAGAACTGCAGCAGCGGATTTTACATTCTTTCTGGCGATTCCGGCAATGGCAGGTGCCAGCCTTGTAAAACTTCGTCACTTTGGATTTGACTTTACAGGGACTGAGCTTGGGCTTCTTCTGCTTGGATGTGTTGTTTCATTTGTTGTGTCCATTCTGGCGATCAAGTTTTTATTAAAATACATTCAGAATCATGATTTTAAGGCATTTGGATATTATCGTATCGTACTTGGAATTATTGTGTTCCTGTATTTCGGGATTCATGCACTGCTTGCATAAAAATGAATTATATACAAAAAATATACGTATAAAAATGATAATTTATGCATAATTAGTCTTGCAATTTCGTAAAAACATGGTATCATATATGTATAAAATGAATGATTATACAGACTATGTGTATTTTGTTTTGGGAGGAATGAAAGATGAAAATGAAAAAGTTGACAGGAATCGTTCTGGCAGCGGCATGTATGGTTTCGCTTGCAGGCTGTGGTTCTTCAGAGAAAAAAGAAGTGAATGTTGAGAAACCGGAGGATCTTAAGACACTGACGATCGGTGTTCAGCAGGGAACGACAGGAGATATCTTAAGCTCCGAGCAGGTAGAGAAAGACTCTCAGATGAAGCGTTATCCAAAAGGATCAACTGCAATACAGGCGCTGAAAAACGGAAAGATCGACTGTGTCGTAATTGATTCTGAGCCGGCAGCAAAATTTGTAGAAAAGAATCAGGATCTGAAGATTATCGACGGCGTTTTTGAAACAGAAGAATATGCAATGTGTGTGAAAAAAGGAAACACAGAATTGCTGGATGAGATGAACAAAGCACTTGAGGAACTGAAAGAAGATGGTACAGTTGATAAGATCATCGGAAACTATATTGGAGATGATACCGGAAAATATCAGTATGAATCTCCGGCAGATGTAGATCACTCCAAGGGAACACTTGTTATGGCTACGAACGCAGAATTTGAGCCATACGAGTATCATGAAGGTGACGGCATTGTAGGAATCGATGTGGATCTTTCCAGAGCAATCTGTGATAAGATGGGATATGATCTGGAGATTCTGGATATGGAATTTGATTCTATTCTTCCATCCATTGCAGCAGGAAAGGCTGATTTTGGTGCGGCAGGTATGACAGTAGATGCAGAACGCCAGAAAAATGCAGATTTTACAGATACATATGCAAATGCAAGCCAGGTCGTGATCGTAAGAAAATAATCACAGAATGGTAATGAGATACAATAACAGGGGTGCGGGACAAAAATCAGGCAGCCCTGTTTTGAACTGTTAAAGAAACATACAAGAGAGGTAAAAACATGAGCTTTTCAGAAAAGTTATATCAGAACTTTATTGAAGATGACCGGTGGCTTTTGCTGGTAAACGGTCTGAAAGTTACGATCCTTGTAACATTGTTTGCACTTTTAGTAGGTGTGATCATTGGTTTTACTGTGGCGATCATTCGTTCTCTGCATGATAAGACCGGAAAATTCAAAATTTTAAATGCAATCTGTAAAGTGTATCTGACCATTATCAGGGGAACACCGAGCATGATCCAGGTATTGTTCATGTATCTCGTTGTGTTCGGGGCTTCTTCCCTGAATTCCATCGTTATCGGAGGGCTGGCATTTGGTATCAACTCCGGAGCCTATGTAGCTGAGATCGTGCGGTCCGGTATTATGGCGATTCCGGAAGGACAGACAGAGGCTGGAAGAAGTCTTGGGTTCAGCTATGGACAGACGATGCGTCTGATCATTATGCCGCAGGCATTTAAAAATGTACTCCCGGCGTTGGTCAATGAGATGATCGTGCTGATCAAAGAAACTGCGATCATCGGATATATTGGAGAACAGGATCTGACAAAGGCGGCAATGGTAATTCAGAGCCGTACATTTGAGGCATTTATTCCATTAATCACAGCGGCAGTGATCTATCTGGCACTGGTGATGCTGCTTACATTCTTTATGAACAAACTGGAAAGGAGACTGCGCACAAATGAACGATAAGAACGAAGTATTGATCCAGGTTCAGGATCTGAAAAAGGCATTTGGAAAGTTGGAAGTACTGCGTGGGATTTCTACAGAGATCAAAAAAGGAGAGGTCGTTGTTGTGATCGGACCGTCTGGATCAGGAAAATCTACATTTTTGCGGTCTCTGAATCTGTTGGAGGTTCCAACAGGAGGAACTGTTTTATTTGAAGGGACGGATATTACAGATCCAAAGACAGATATTGATGTTCATCGTCAGAAGATCGGAATGGTGTTCCAGCATTTCCATCTGTTTCCACATAAGACGATCCTGGAAAATATCATGCTTGCACCTGTGACATTGAAAAAGATGTCGAAAGAAGAGGCAGAGAAAAAAGCAAAAGAACTGCTGCAGAGGGTTGGACTTGCAGACAAGGCAGATGCATATCCGGATCAGCTTTCCGGTGGACAGAAACAGCGTATTGCGATCGTGCGGTCTCTGGCAATGAATCCGGATGTGATGTTGTTCGATGAGCCGACTTCTGCGCTGGATCCGGAGATGGTAGGAGAAGTTCTGGAGCTGATGAAACAGCTTGCAAGAGACGGAATGACTATGGTTGTGGTAACACACGAAATGGGATTTGCAAAAGAAGTTGCCACAAGAGTTGTGTTTGTGGATGAAGGGCAGATCAAAGAAGAAGGAAATCCGAAGGAGTTCTTTGAGCATCCGAAGGATCCGAGACTGAAAGAATTTTTGTCAAAAATTTTATAGAAGAGTGAAAACGAGAACGTATCTCGACTATCGCCTCCTTTTGTGATATAATACAACATCAATGTAATCACAAGAGGAGGCGTTTTCATGAGCTCAAAAGAGTTTGAAAAAGTAAAAAAACATATCTGTCTTGGCATCCTCGCTCATGTAGACGCAGGAAAGACGACACTGTCGGAAAGTATGCTCTATATAAGCGGAAGTATCCGGAAAATGGGACGGGTGGATTATAAGGACGCATTTCTGGATACCTATGATCTGGAGCGTTCCAGAGGAATCACTATTTTTTCAAAACAGGCAGTGTTTTCCTGGAAAGATATGAGGATAACTCTGCTGGATACACCGGGGCATGTGGATTTCTCTGCGGAGATGGAGCGGACACTGCAGGTTCTGGATTATGCAGTGCTTGTGATCAGTGGTGCAGACGGAGTACAGGGACATACAGAGACACTGTGGAGACTTCTTGGACAGTACAAGATCCCGGTGTTTCTTTTTGTGAATAAGATGGATCAGGCGGGAACGGACAGAGAACGCGTTCTGGCAGAGTTGAAAAAGAGATTTGGAGATCACTGTATTGATTTTGAAAAAGTGTTTGGAAGTGAGGGCAGTGAAGAGGCCGCAGAGCAGCTTGCTATGTGTGATGAAGCACTGCTGGAGCAGTATCTGGAGAACGGAGAACTTCCGAGAGGGCAGGTAGCAGATTTGATCAGTCAGAGACGAGTATTTCCGTGTTATTTTGGCTCGGCTCTGCACACAGAAGGTGTGGAAGAACTGTTGGATGCGCTTGCGGAGTTGACCAGGGAGCGGCAGTATCCCGCAGAATTTGGAGCGAAAGTATACAAGATCGGACGGGATGAGCAGGGAAACAGACTGACATATTTAAAAGTGACCGGAGGAAGTATAAAGGTCAGGGAGATCATCACGGATACGGAGGAGAAGATCAATCAGATCCGCCGCTATTCCGGTGCAAAATATGAGATGCTTTCAGAGGTATATGCAGGGGAAGTCTGTGCAGTGACCGGGCTTTCTGATACGTATCCGGGGCAGGGGCTGGGTGCAGAGTCGGAGTCTGATATGCCGATTTTAGAACCAGTTCTGAATTACCGGATCGAACTGCCGCCGGATTGTGATGTACACAAGATGCTTCTTAATTTAAAAGAGCTGGAAGAGGAAGAGCCGGAACTTCATATTGTATGGGAAGAGCGGCTGGGTGAGATCCATGCGCAGCTGATGGGAGAAGTGCAGATCGAAATCCTCAAAAGCATTATCTGGGACCGGTTTAACGTGCGTGTGGAGTTTGGAACAGGAAAAGTGGTCTATAAAGAAACGATTGAAGAACCAGTGGAAGGAGTCGGACACTTTGAGCCGTTGCGTCATTATGCGGAGGTACATCTCTTACTGGAGCCGGGAGAGCGTGGGAGCGGTCTGCAGTTTTTTACAGACTGCAGTGAAGACATTCTCGCCCGCAACTGGCAGCGTCTGATTCTTACTCATCTGGAAGAAAAAGAGCATAAAGGGGTACTGACCGGATCGGCGGTCACAGATATGAAGATTACACTGGTATCCGGTCGTGCTCATCAGAAACATACGGAAGGCGGAGATTTCAGACAGGCGACCTACCGGGCAGTGCGTCAGGGACTTAGAAAAGCGAAGAGTGTCCTTCTGGAGCCGTATTATGAGTTCGAGATGGAGCTCCACCCAGAGCATGTGGGACGGGCTATGATGGATATCCAGAAAAGAAACGGGACATTTGAGCCGCCTGTCGCAGACGGGAAAATCTCCATTTTAAAAGGGTGCGCCCCGGTGTCTCAGATGCGCGGATATCAGACAGAGCTCACTTCGTATACCGGAGGGAGAGGACGGATGTCCTGCCGGTTAAAGGGCTATGAAAAATGTCCGGATCAGGAGAGCATGGTGGAAGAAATCGGATATGATCCTGAGGCAGATCTGGAAAATCCGACAGGCTCGGTGTTCTGCGCGCATGGAGTCGGATTTGTAGTGAACTGGGATGAAGTGGAAGCGTATATGCATCTGGAAAACACGCTGGAGAGCAATGAGGCTTCCGAAGAGAAGAAGCGCCCGGTGGTGCGGCAGACGCGCAGTACGTCTTCCCAGATCGAACTGACCAGGGAAGAGCTGGATGCGATTTATGCAAGAACGCCGGATCCGGTGAAAAAGAACCGGACACCCGTAACGGTAAGGGCAAAAGCACAGCCGGCAGCGGATGATAAGTGGACAGCACGCAAAGAAGAAAAAAAGGAAGAATATCTCCTTGTAGATGGATACAATATTATTTTTGCATGGGAAGAGTTAAAAGAGCTGGCAAAGTCAGACTTGAAAAGCGCCCGTGACAAGCTGATGGACGTGCTGTGTAATTATCAGGGATATAAAAAATGTACATTGATCCTGGTCTTTGATGCCTACAAGGTAGAAGGCGGTTCGGGATCTGTGATGAAATATCACAACATCCATGTGGTATATACAAAAGAGGCCGAGACTGCGGATCAGTATATTGAAAAGACAGTTCGCAGGATCGGAAGAAATCACCATGTGACAGTTGCCACATCAGATGCGTTGGAACAGGTGATCATTCTGGGGCACGGCGCAGCGCGTATGTCTGCTTTGGGATTGAAAGAGGAAGTGGAGCTTGCGCTTTTGGAACTTCGAAGAGAACATCTTGGAAAAGCAGAAAATGACAGAAATTATCTGTTTGATTATCTGACAAAGGAAGACGCAAGGCAGCTTGAAAAAGTCAGGCTGGGAGAGATGCCCGGCAAAACAGGAGAAAGATGATTATGAAATATGAGAGAATAGAGCGGGCGACATTTCTGGAACGGCCGAACCGTTTTATTGCGTATGCCAGGATTGCAGGAAAACAAGAGACGATCCACGTGAAGAATACAGGCAGGTGCGCGGAACTTCTTGTACCCGAAGCAGAGATTTTTGTGCAGGAGAGTGACAACCCGGAGCGAAAGACAAAATGGGATCTGATCGGGGTGAGAAAAGGAGATCGTCTGATCAATATGGATTCCCAGATCCCCAACAAAGTCGTGGAAGAATGGCTGCGTGCCGGTAATCTGTTTCTTGAACCGGTGGCGGTTCGCCCGGAGACAACATACGGCAACTCCCGATTTGATTTTTATGTGGAGTCGGGAGAAACGAAAGCGTTTATCGAGGTCAAGGGAGTGACCCTGGAAGAGGATGGAGTCGTGCGTTTTCCGGATGCGCCGAGTGAGCGGGCAGTAAAGCATGTGGAAGAACTGATCCGTGCAAAAAAGGAAGGATACGATGCTTATGTATTTCTGGTGATCCAGATGAAAGGCGTCCGCTATTTTACACCGAATATGGATACACAGCCGGAATTTGGTGAAGTACTGAAAAAAGCAAGGGCAGCAGGGGTAAAGATTCTGGCGTATGACTGTCAGGTGACAGAAGATTCGATCAAAATTGATGAAGAAGTTCCGGTTGTATTAGAGAACCCAATTTTGTGGGAAACCGTAGATCCGATCGTAGCCTGGTATCGTGAAAATAAGCGGGATCTGCCGTGGAGGCATGATGTGACGCCGTACCGCGTGTGGGTGTCTGAGATTATGCTGCAGCAGACGAGGGTGGAAGCAGTGAAGCCGTACTATGACCGGTTTTTAAAGGAATTTCCGACGATCACGGATCTGGCCAATGCAAAAGAGGACCGGCTGATGAAGCTGTGGGAAGGGCTTGGATATTACAATCGGGTCCGCAATATGCAGAAAGCTGCGATCCAGATGGTTGAGCAGTATGGCGGTCAGTTTCCGGAATCATATGAAGAAATCCATGCACTGAAAGGAATTGGAAATTATACGGCGGGAGCCATCGGATCTTTTGCATTTGGGATTCCAAAACCGGCGGTAGATGGAAATGTGCTGCGTGTGGTGTCCCGGATTCTGGCAATCAGAGAAGATATTATGAAAGCCAAAGTCCGTACGGAGATAGAGACGGCACTGGAGGAAGTGATTCCAAAAGATTGTCCGGGGGATTTTAATCAGGGATTGATCGAGCTTGGCGCGATCGTATGTGTGCCAAACGGAGAGCCAAAGTGCGAGATCTGTCCGGCAGCAGAGATCTGCCGTGCCAGAAAAGAAGGAATCGCAATGGAGCTTCCGGTCAAAACAAAAGCAAAGGAAAGAAAAATCGAAAAGAGGACGGTACTTGTATTTCATGACAGTGATACTCTGGCAATTCAGAAACGCCCGGACAAAGGTCTTCTCGCGGGATTATACGAACTGCCGAATCTGGAAGGCTGGCTGAGTCAACAAGAAGTGATCGAGTACAGCAAGTCGATTGGCCTTTCTCCGATCCGTATCAAAAAACTTCCGGTTGCGAAGCATATTTTCAGTCATGTGGAATGGCACATGAAAGGGTATGAGATCCGAGTGGATGAGTTGGAGAAAAACTGCAGCAAGGAAATGATTTTTGCAAAAGAAGAAGTATTAAAGGAAAAGTATTCGATTCCATCTGCGTTTGAGGCATATTGTGTGTGGAAACAAAAATAGATTAGAGCATGCTCTGTTTTCTTGAATGACTTTTCGATTTGTGATATACTTGGGTGCAAATAAGGAGTGATTATCATGGAAGAAACAACAGGATTATCCAAGCAGCAGAAAAAGTCCATGGAAACAAAGGAAAAGATTTTCAAGGCGGCAAAGCGGATTCTGCAGCGCAGTGGATATGAGACATTATCAATTAAAAATATATGTGAAGAGGCCGGTGTGTCCAACGGCAGCTTTTATCACCATTTCAAAACAAAGGATGATCTTCTGTCTTATTATATCGAGGATCAGCCGAGCATTAATCCGGATCTTCTGGATTTGCCGGAAAATGCAGAGGATGCAAAAAGAACGATCATTCAGGTATATTTAAATTATGTTTCTTATTGCAAGGAACTGGGTGTTGAGTTTATGGCAGGATACTATGATACGAAGAATCAGGCGCTCAATCCGGTCAGCCGGACGGAGCGTCCGTATCCAATCGTGACAGTACAGAACTATGTGGAAAAAGCAATAAAAGAAGGAAGGATTCAGATGAACGTGGAAATCGAGGCATTTACCACGGACATTCGTATGATTGTGATCGGAAACGTGTTTGAATGGTGTCTGCGAAACGGAGAAGCAGATTTTGAGGGGAATATGGCACGTTCACTCGGAAAATATCTGGACAGTACATTAGATTAGATCCGGAGGTTTCTGGAATGAGATATTGTTTTATTATAAATCCAAATTCCCGCTCCCAAAGAGGAAGGGCAATCTGGGAAGAGGTACAAAAAGAATTAGAAAAGAGTCAGATAAAATATGAGATTTATCTGACGGAACGGAGAAAAAATGCGACAGCGATCGCAGCGATGCTTACGGCTGACCAGGAGGAAAAGACTCTGGTCGTTCTGGGTGGAGACGGAACGGTAAATGAAGTGTTAAACGGAATACAAAATTTTGAAAATGTGATTCTGGGATATATTCCGACTGGATCCAGTAATGATTTTGCAAGAGGAATGAAGATTCCAAAAGATCCCGTCAAAGCACTTCATCTTGTTCTGCATCCGCAGGCAATACAGAAGATGGATATCGGTGTCGTAGATTATGGAGAGAAAAGCAGACGGTTTGCAGTCAGTGCGGGAATCGGATTTGATGCGATCATTTGTCATCAGGCAAGTGTTTCAAAGTTGAAGGCGGCGCTGAATAAGATCAGACTTGGAAAGCTGACCTATGCAGGAATTGCAATCGACAGATTGATCAAAGATGATACCGTGCGGGCGGAGATCGAGCTGGACAAAGGAGAGATGCAGGTATTTCGAGACACCTATTTTGCGGCAGTCCAGAATCAGCCGTATGAAGGCGGTGGATTCAAATTCTGTCCGGAGGCGGATCCGGGAGACAGAAAACTGGATGTGATCGTAGTATCCGGTCTGAAAAGATGGCAGGTGATCAGAACACTGCTTCTGGCATTTCAGGGAAAACATGTAGGACATAAAGGCATTTCCATTTTCCGGTGCGAAGAAGTAAAAATCCGGTTTTCTCAGGCAAGAGCGGTGCACACGGACGGAGAGGCAGTATTTTTGAAAAAAGAAATCCGGATGCATGTACTGCCGCAGCAGGTGCGGGTGATTACATCATAAAGGAGTGCGAGGAATATGTGGAGATATCTGACAGGATGTATCCTGATCGTAATTGGCGCGTATTTTTATATGATTTTCCCGGGAATGGAAAGAAAACGGGAGATCTGGAAATTCAGAGGAACACAGTGGGCACACAGAGGGCTGCATGATAAAAAGAGCGGAATTCCGGAAAATTCGATGGCGGCTTTTCGGGAAGCAATACGGGCAAACAAAGGAATTGAGCTGGATGTACATTTGACAAAAGATAAGAAGATAGCAGTATTTCATGATGATTCTCTGAAGCGGATGTGCAAAGTCTCCGGAACAATAGAGGAGAAGACATGGGAGGAGCTGAAAAACCTCCGGCTTCTGGAGACTGCAGAGCCAATTCCGCTGCTTGAGGATGTTCTGCATCTTGTGCAGGGGAAAGTTCCGATCCTGATCGAGGTAAAGCTGCTGACAGAAGATATGGAAATCTGCCGTTGTCTGGCAAAGACGATGGAAGATTATAAGGGAACGTTCCTGGTACAGTCATTTAACAGCCTGGTACTGCAGTGGATGAGAAAGAATCAAAAGCAGATTTTACGGGGACAGTTGTCTTCCGATCTTGTAAAAAGTGAAAAGACACCGCATTATTTTTTCAGATTCTGCGTAAAATATTTATTGAGCAACTGTATCTGCAGACCGGATTTCATCTCTTATAAAATGGAGGACAGCAAGAACCTGAGTCTGTGGATGCAAAAACATATTTTTCATGTACCAATCGCGGCATGGACACTGCATGGAGAAGAGATGCTTCAGCGTGCAAAGAGCAGATTTGATATGTACATTTTCGAAAAAAATTAGAAGAAATAGAAAGAAAATCAAAAGATTTGTTAAGGTTTTATGAATCGCCTTGTTGATTAAAAAAAATCGTGCTATAATCGGGGCAGTTAAAAAGTATTATGTTTTACAAATTAAGGGAGCGGTCAGAATGAACAGGAGCAGTGCATTGAAAAATTTTATAAAAAAATATAAACATGCATGGGTATTCCTGTATGCGTTTATCTATATGCCGTGGTTTATGTATCTGGAAAAGCATATTACAGCAGATTCTGAGTATCATGTGATCCACTCCGTACTGGATGATAAGATTCCGTTTGTTGAGTATTTTATTGTACCGTATCTGCTCTGGTTTGTGTTTATTGCTGCGGTATTCCTCTATTTTTTCTTTACAGATGTAGAGGGGTTCTATAAGCTGGCGAAGCTCAGTTTTATCGGAATGACGATTTTTCTTTTGATTTCTACGGTGTTTCCGAACGGACTGACATTAAGACCGGTCGTATTTCCCCGGGATAATATATTTACAGATATGGTTAGGATGCTGTATCTGGCAGATACCCCGACGAATGTATTTCCGAGTCTTCATGTGTTTAATTCTCTGGCTGCATGTATTGCAATCGCACAGAGTGAACAGCTGAAGAAGCATCCGGTGATCAGCAACGGAGCCTATATTTTAGCAGGACTGATCATCCTTGCGACGATGTTTTTAAAACAGCACTCCGTCATTGATGTGATGGGAGCTGTGCTGATGGCATATACACTATATCAGTTTGTGTATGCGACAGAGAAAAAGAAAGTGCCAAGCGTGTCAAGAAGCAGAGAGTTTGGATAGGAAGTTCAGAGTATCATAACAAGGGTCATTGTGAAATGGAGCAATGGCTCTTTTTGTTGTGCAGAAACAGAAATTGAAAGAACACTGCGAAAATGATACAATGTGGAAAAAGTGTACAATATGGAGGAGTTTATGGAACGACAGAAGATATTGATCGTAGAGGATGATGCGGATATCAGTGGTCTGCTGGTCAAAATTATGGAAGGGGCAGGATATCAGGTGCGGCAGGCATTTTCCGGAACAGAGGCATTATTTTGTATGGAACGGGAATTACCGGACTGTGTGCTGTTGGATCTGATGCTTCCGGGGATGACAGGAGAAGAGGTGTTGGAGCAGATCCGACAGGAACAGAAAAAAGAGATGCCTGTGCTGATCTTATCAGCGAAAGTGTCAGTGCAGGACAAGGTAAAGCTGCTTCGGCTTGGCGCTGATGATTATATTACAAAACCATTTGATCCAGAGGAAGTAATTGCAAGAGTAGAAGCTGCCATGCGGCGTTATACAAAAGAAGCACAGAATATGGAAGCAGAACAGGAGGTTTTTCGATACAAAAATCTGAGCTTATATCCACAATCCCGAAAAGTTGAAGTATCAGGCATTGAGCTTCCACTGACCATGCATGAATATGACATTTTGTATTTGCTGATCCAGAATCCACAGAAGGTATATTCCAGAGAACATCTCTATGAGCAGGTCTGGAAAGGCGGATACTATGGGGAAGACAATACGGTCAATGTGCATGTCAGCAATCTGCGCAAAAAGATCCAGAAGGCAGACAAAGAAGAATCTTATATTAAAACAGTCTGGGGAATCGGGTTTAAGCTGGAGTAATCTTTATAGTTTCTTTAAACTTTCTTGAGGACTCCTTAAAACAGAAAACGGTATACTACGAATGGAAACAGGGAAACACAAAAAGGAGAAGGAAAGTTGAGAGAACGAGTCATAGAAACAACACAGATTACAAAGACATATGGAAAAGTCCTGGCACTCGATCATGTGGATATCTGCGTAAAGCGAGGAGATATTTACGGGCTGATCGGGGATAACGGAGCCGGAAAGTCAACACTTTTGAAGCTTCTGGCAGGGCATAGTGCGGCATCCACAGGAGAGATCAGGCTGTTTGGAGAACAGGGAGAGAAGGAACTGCAAAGGGCGAGACGGCGCAGTGGAGTGATGATCGAACAGCCGGGCTTTTTCGGAAACCTGACAGTGGAAAATAATATGGAATATTACCGGATCCAGAAGGGAGTTCCGGGAAAAGAAAAAGTAGAAGAGATGCTTCGCATGACGGGCATCTGGGAAAAAAGAAAGTGCCGGTGCAAGACTCTTTCCATGGGAATGAAACAAAGACTGGGACTGGCGATGGCGATGCTCGGAGAGCCGGAACTGTTGATCTTAGATGAACCGATCAACGGACTGGACCCCAGTGGGATTGTAGAATTCAGACAGCTTTTAAAGCGTCTGAACGAAGAAAAGAAGATCACGATTCTGCTTTCCAGTCATATTCTGACAGAACTGCAGCAGCTGGCAACGGTATATGGCTTTTTAAGTAAGGGAAGATTACTGGAACAGATCACTGCGGAAACCCTGCATGAACGATGTACGGATTCTGTGGAGATTACAGTGTCAGACGTGCAGCAGTATGCCGTATTTCTGGAAGAACAGTTATCAGGAGAAGGATACAAAGTACTTCCGGATGGGAAAATCCGTATTGTAAATCCAAAACAGGATATTGAAGTCTACAGCAGGCTTGCAGCAGAACATGGAATTTTTATCCGGGAGCTGACCAGAAAACAGGCATCTTTGGAAGCGTATTACATGAATCTGAAGAAGGGGGGAAATCAGGGATGTTAAATTATATAAAAAGTGAATGCTACAGAGTGATGCACAGCCGCTCGACTTATGTGATGACAGGAATTATGGCAGTATTGCCGGTGTTGTTTCATATTATTTTGTATGTGACAGGTGTGGCCAGTAGTACAACGCAGGATTTTCCCTATGATATTACTTCTTTTTCATTCAGTTTTCTGACAGGAAGTCCGATGCTTTTTACTTATGCAGGTCTGATTGTTGCAGCAGTCCTGTATGAGGATGAACATAAAAACGGAAATTTGAAAAATGCGGTGGCATTCGGTATTTCCAGAGAAAAGCTGTTTTTGGGGAAATGTATTACTGCGGTTTTGACGGCAACGGTTTTGATGGGTCTGGTATTGACGGTCTATATTGGAAGCGCATGTTTTTTGTTAGAACATACGGGACCGACAAGCCTAAAAATTATTTTAACCGAGGTTCCGGCAGTGTATGGAACAGCAGTTGCATCTATGATCCTGGGGATCGCACTTCTGGCATATATCAAAAATGAGGTGATGGCAGCAATGCTGTGGGCAGTAATCATATATGTGATACCGAAAGTGTTACTGTTGGCTGGAATGGTTTTACTGGCACAATGGGGCATAGAATTTTTGTGGGATTTTGCACAGCTTCTGCCTGCGAACCTGTTTCAGTTTGGAGCGGATGTCAATATGTCTCATTGTGAAGTGCTGTGGAAGACTTCACAGGGAATGACAAAATGTGTGATTGTGGGAATCGTGGAAACAGTGCTTGCGATAGTGGCAGGAATTGTAATGCTGCGGAAAAAAGAGGTATAAAAGGAGACGAGCGAGTGAGAGTGATCAGAGTAAGTTCAGAAGCGATGGAGGAATAGATGTGTTATGGGTATTATTTAGCGTTGCAATCGTGATCGCAGTCTACTTTGCCACTCGCTTTTTCTTATTAAAAAAAGCAATGAAAGAGGCAAATCGGGAGTTTCGGGATATTCTGAAAGATATACAGCAGAATCAGATCCTTCACATGGCGATGCCGGATAAAGAGCTGGAAAATATGGTACAATCTGTCAATCAGGCATTGGAACAGATTCGAACAGAGCGTCAGGAGTATGAAAAGCGAGAGCGGGCATTTCAGTCAGAGATTGAGAATATCAGTCATGATCTGCGTACCCCGTTGACTGTAATATTGGGATATTTAAAGCTGATGAAGGGACAAAAGGAGCCGGACATGGAGATGGTGGAGACGATCGAACGGAAAGCAAAGACCATGCAAAGACTGGTGACGGATTTCTATGATTTGTCCCGACTTAGTGCCAGAGATTATGAAGTGGAGATCAAGGAAACAGATGCAGGAAGGATTCTTAGGGAATCACTGATGGATAGTTATCACATTTTAGAAAAACGTGCGTTGGAGCTGGAGGCGGAGATTCCGGAGCATATCATAGAAGTGTTAGGGGATGCATCGGCGTTGGAGCGTATTTTTTTAAATTTGATTCAGAATGCAGGACGATATGCACAAAGTTTTTTGCATGTGTTTGTCAGAGAGCAAAAGCAGCAGGTGTGGATCTGTTTTGAAAATGATGCCTTCAATGTGACAGAGGCAGATGTGGAGCATTTGTTTGAACGATTTTACAGGAAAGACCGGGCAAGAACACAGGAAGGAACCGGTCTGGGACTTACGGTAGCAAAGCAGCTGGCAGAAGCAATGGAAGCAAAATTGACTGCAGAACTGATCAGAGAACATCAGGGAAATGGAAAGGAAGAAGGTCAGATGTTGCGGTTTACCTTGGAGATGAAAAAAGTAGAAAATTTTATGTAAAAACAATAAAAATAAATAGAGTATTGCGGTATTTTTAGTTATAATGAAAGAAAAACATGTCGGAGGTATATGCAATGCGAGAGGAAAAAAAGAAAAAAAGAAAACGGATTCTTTCAGTAGTGCTTGCAGTGACAATGGGGATGTCCGTGCTGACAGGATGTGGAGCATCTGAAAACAGCCAATCGGCAGAAACTGTCGAACTCAAAGGAGAGTATCAGGCATCGCCTTTTGTGCAGGCTGAGATCAACAGCGATACGGTAGAGTGGATTTGTGCAGCGTATGCCGTATATACGCAATATAATCATAAGACTCTGGGTGTGATAGGCGGATTATCAGACCAGGAAAAGGAATCTTCGCAGGACAGAATCAAACTGACACTTTCAGAGGGCTGGGGAATCAATGGCAGAGACGATGTGACAGAAGTCATCAATAAGCTGCTTACAAAAGGTCACAGGGAAACCTATTTAAAAACGGTGAAAAAATTGGAGAAGAAAGGCTTGCTGGAGCTTTCCACAGAAGAGGCTATGACAAATTTTTCTGAGGATGACGAGGAGTTTGCGCGATATCAGGATGCCCATGAGATGTACACGCAATATGGAGAGCATGGAATGGATGGCTGGGATTACAGCAGAGCGCTTCAAGTGCTGGGGGATTGTTATCTTGCAGATTATATCAATCTGGAAGAATGTCTGGATCTGTCTCTTCCGATCGCAAAAAAGCTTCAGAGTGCATTTACGAGCTGGGAAGAACTGGCGGACAGTTACATATATGGATATGCGTTCTGGCAGAATGAAACAGCGGACGATGTAGAAACGAAGTTTCGAATCCAGGCCTATGCGGAATTAGTGGAAATGGAAAACAGCCCATATTCGGTTGCGTATGATACCAAATTGGAGAATACCTGGAAAGATGGGGAAAAGCGGAAAGAAGAACGTAAAGCCTATGAAATGTCAGATGGATATGTTCCAATCCGATGTACAGATACAGAAAGTGTCCAGGTACGTCTTCCGGAAGAATATGAGTTTCAAAAAGAAGATTATGAAGAGTATGAAAATACCAAATTTTCCAAACCGTGTGGAGATGGAGACAGCATCTATATCAGTTATCAGGCAGAATTTCTGGATGACAGGAACAATGCAGAATTGCAAAAAAAATATTGGACAGAAGGAAATGCACAAGAGAAGGAAAATGCAGAAAAGAAGGGCGGTACTTATGAAGCAGGGGAAATCAAGTCACTTTCCGTCAAGGAAGACCTCACCGTTTTTTATCTTGCTGAAAAAGAGGTGACGGAAGGCGGAACACAGCAGATTTCCTATCAGGCAGTGGCAGAAGTAGGGGGAAAATATCTGGTAAAATGCTATATCAGCGATGTGGCATCTCCGGGATATGAGCTGATGCTTGGCATGAATGAGGAAGCCCTGATAAAAGAACTGTTTTCTGATTTTAGGTGGTGAGCCTATGAATACACAGTGGGAATTGTATTTTCTGAGGCGGGAGATTGAGCGGCAGAAAATACAGAAACAGAGAAAGAAAAAGCGGCGCATATGGATTGCCGGTATAAGTGGACTGCTTGCATTGGTATTTCTTGCAGGCGGGATTTCTATGGTACGATTTTATAGAAGTGATTATGGAAAATTGAAGCGCGCAGCGGATCAGTATGATTTCAGACTGGCGGCAGTCAGGATGTCACAGTATGTGAATGAAAAATATGGAGAAGAGGTGTGCAGTTCCGGAGAGTTATCCGTCTCTCCCTGGGATCCATCCAATCTCCGATCTTATCTGGGGTTTCGGGCCGAATCAGAGGAGGATCCGGGCAAGGTGATCTATATGCTGTATTTGTCGAAAGAGAAAGTTGTGTATCTGGATACTTTTCAGTGGGAGGAGATTTCAGAAGATCTGATGCAGGAAGCTGCTGAGAAGACTGGAATTGAGCAGGTGTGCTGTGACACAATGCAGTATTCGAGTGTGGAGCTGAGTGAGCCTTATTACTATTGTCCGTGGGTGGCTGCAGGGGCATATATGACAGAATATGAAGGGGATCTGAAGCAGTTTTTTACAGAAGAGGCGAAGGTGCGTCAAACTTTGCCTGATATAGAAAAATTGGGAGAACTTCGGATCAATGGAGCTTTTGCAGTGTATTTTGGGAATCCTGCCGTACCGACCATGCGTGAGCGGATTCAAAATCCAAATGTAGATTACCGAGAACAGTTTGAAACAGGGCTAAAAGCGATAGAAGAGAAATATCAGATCGATATTGCATCTGCTGTTTTGTTTCAAAGGGTATTTCTGGAGATGAAACAGGCAGTGACGGAAAAGGAGTCTTATTCGATTTTTCCGACGACCTGGATGGAGTATGGAAAAGGGGAGACATTTTTCAGTCCGGCATATACACTTCTGAGCTTATCTTATGATCAGGTGTTTGAACCGAAAGCGGAAAAGGCAGCAGAAGGTGTGTATGTATTCTCAACCAATGGGAGAAGACGCATGACAGGGTATACCTGTAAAACAACAAAACCTCCAGAGGAAGTCCGTGATTTGGTAGAAAAAGAGCTCTCGGGATGGGAGTTTGATCAGACCTTGCTGTTCCATAGAAACGAGAATTACAGTACACAGGAATATCCGATTTCTTATGCCTTGGCAATTGATGCAGAGAAGCTGTATCCGGATCAGGAGATCTCTGTCATCGGATGGGATAATCTGGACTGGGCAGTGTGTCAGGCGAAAGAACAGAATCTATATCCGCCGAACCGTACTGCAAGAGCCACCTATCAAATGGAAGATGGGTTTATGGTATTTGGCGATACAGATGGATACGGAACGAAAAATTATGGGGATAAGCTGTATTCCATTTTGACCAGGTAATGGAGAGTGCAGGCGGAGGAGCGAAAATGGAAAAATATAATAAAAGAGTGCCTGGAAGGATATCCGGAGTTTTACTGATCTTGCTGGGAAGTTTGGGGATGGCATATAAAATCCTTCTGGTATGGATGGATATTCTGCTGATGCAGGAGTTTCAGAACGAAGAACTTCCGGAACTTGCACGGACGCAGATGGTTTTTACGGCAAAAGATGTATGTCTGGCGATTTTGTGTCTGATTTTGCTGATATGGGGAGTTCGTAAGATTGTGCGTGTGATCCGGTTTTACCGGTTTAAAAAGTTTATCGGAGATCGTGAGATCGTGGCTCTTGAGGAACTTGCAGAAAAGTTTCATACATCAAAGACGAAAATCCGCAGTGAACTGGAGATGATGATTCAACACAATTATTTGTTGCAGGGGCATGTGAATCAGGAGTTCCCGTGTTTGATCACAACGGATCAAAAATACAAGGAATATCTGCAGGTGCTTGAGACGTTGGAGCAGGAGAAGAAAGAATGGGAAGAACTGGGATTTGACGAAGAAAAACGAAAGATCGTGGAGCGTGCACAGAGCTGTCTTTCCAGGATTCAGGAGTCTGTGGCAGTCATTTCTGCGAAAAGAGAAGGAAAGGAAGTATTTCTGGAAGATCTGCACAAGCTGGAGTGCGGCGTGAAAAAGCTGATTTCCGTATGTAGTCATAATCCGGCAAATTTGCAGGAGATGAGCATGTTTTTGAATTATTATCTTCCTACGGCTGAAAAGTTTGCAAGAGAGTATGAGCAGCTTCTTGGGTATGAAAATTTCGGGGAAAATATGGAGAGTCTGAAACAAGATATCCCACAGGGAGTGAGGGAGCTTGCGGAAGCATTTGAACAGATTGCAATTCGGATGTGTGATAAGATGGAAATCAATATTTTCCAGGATATTACGGTTTTGGAAGTATTGATGGCTCAAAACAGCAGGAAAGGAGCAGAAAAGGATGAGCAGAAAAAGAAAAATTCTTGATATTCTCGGGATGATTCTGGGAGTTCTTCTGATGATCGTAAATGGAATGCTGGTCGGTCTGGAATATATGTACCATGTAGGGAATGAGTTTTATATGCTCACTACGATGCGCAGCAGTCTGATTTCATTCGCATTTAGTATGTTCTTGTTTCTGTTTGGCGCGTTTTTGGTCTACAGAGGACCGCGGGATTTCAGACGATATCGCAGATATCAGCTTTTCAAAAGTATCTGTGCCGGAAGGGACTATGTAGAGATTGAAGAAATTGCCCGGGAGGGACGGTGTTCTCAAAGGTTTGCGCTTCGCAGCATGAAACAGATGTTGAAAAAACATATGCTTACAGGAGCGGCGCTGGATATGCAGGAAGGCATGGTTCTGTTTGGAGAAGAAGCAAAAGCATCATATCAGGAAGCATGGAGTCGGTGGAGGCGGAAACAGAAAATGTACAGTGCGGCAGGGATATCTCTGGAAGAGCAGGAAGCATTTCTTTTGGGAAAACAGCAGGCAGAAGAACTGCAGGAGCTGGCAGGAGAAATTGAGGAGTCTAATATTCGAGCCCTGCTGCAAAGGGTTGCAGAAGTCTATGTAAACCGATTTGATCATGCAGAGAAAGAGCGGGGCAATTTTGAGTTTCTTCAGACCGTACGGGCAGACTATTTGCCGGAGGTGGAAAAGATGGCACGAAAATATATTCAAATGGAGAAATTGGATGAAACAGCGAAAGATACATTTGCGGCGGAAAAGTTTGGAAAATTTTTGGAGAATTTCCCGGGAATGGATGGCCTTTGAATCTTCGCTGGCAAAGTCTCTGCAATGGTGTTATAATGGATGCAGACTATGAGAAAAATGTAATAAAGGAGCGTATCTAATTATGGGAAAGATTATGCTGACAGGTGACAGACCTACGGGAAGACTCCATGTGGGACACTATGTAGGTTCTTTAAAGCGCAGAGTAGAGCTGCAGAATACAGGAGATTTTGATGAGATGTTCGTGATGATCGCAGATGCACAGGCACTGACAGACAATGCGGACAATCCGGAAAAGGTACGTCAGAATATTATTGAGGTGGCGCTGGACTATCTGGCATGCGGACTGGATCCGGAAAAGTGTACACTGTTTATCCAGTCACAGATTCCACAGCTGTGTGAGCTTTCATTTTATTATATGAATCTGGTGACAGTTTCCAGGCTTCAGAGAAACCCTACGGTAAAATCTGAGATTCAGATGCGGAATTTTGAGGCAAGTATTCCGGTCGGATTCTTTACTTATCCGATTAGCCAGGCAGCAGATATCACTGCATTTAAGGCGAACGTAGTTCCGGTAGGAGAGGATCAGCTTCCGATGCTGGAGCAGACAAAAGAGATTGTAAGAAAGTTCAACTCTGTTTATGGAGATACACTGGTAGAGCCGGAGATCCTTCTTCCTGAAAATCAGGCATGTCTGCGTCTTCCGGGAACAGACGGAAAAGCGAAGATGAGTAAATCACTCGGAAACTGTATCTATCTTTCAGAGGAGCCGGATGAGATCCAGAAAAAAGTATTCAGCATGTTTACAGACCCGACACACATCAAAGTGTCAGATCCTGGAAAGCTGGAAGGCAATACAGTATTTACTTATCTGGATGCATTCTGCAGACCAGAGTATTTTGCAGAATTCCTGCCGGACTATGCAAATCTGCAGGAATTAAAAGATCATTATACAAGAGGCGGTCTTGGAGACATGAAAGTAAAACGTTTCCTGAATAACGTACTGCAGGCAGAACTGGAGCCGATCAGAAACCGCAGAAAAGAATATCAGAAGGATATTCCATATGTGTATGAGATCCTGAAAAAAGGAAGCGAAAAGGCTGAAGCTGTTGCAGAGAAGACACTTCAGGAAGTGAAAGCATCCATGAAGATTAACTATTTTAACGATCAGGAACTGATTGCAGCACAGGCTGAAAAGTTCAGAGAAGAATAGAAAAGATACCGGGAATCCTGTGAAAACAGGAGGTTCCCGGTATCTTTTTTACAGATCGTCGATCAGTGCGGTACTTTTTGCATAGGCGGTACTTTTGGCTTCAAAGAAGTCAGTTTTTACCATGTTGGCATTGGAATACTGGCTTACCCAGCGCATACTGTCCGGTTCCTGTGTATGATCCGGATAGAGTGGATCAAAGCCCAGATTTGTGAATCGCAGATTTCCGAGATACTGGATATAATCTGTGATCATTTCTTTTGTCAGTCCGGCAATCTGATCCCCGATCACATAATGTCCCCAGGCAATTTCCTGACGGACACCTTCTTTTAACATTTCCTTTAATATTTCGATATGTTCCGGTGTAAATAACTCCGGCAGTTCTTTCTTCATTTCCAGGATCATATTGCGGAACAGCCAGAGATGCGTGTTCTCATCCCGGTTGATATAGCGAATTTCCTGAGCGGAGCCTGGCATTTTCCCGTTTCGGCTTAGGTTGTAGAAAAACATAAATCCGCTGTAGAAGTAAATCCCCTCCAGAATATAGTTTGCCATCATAACTTTCAGTAAGGTGAAATCGTCTTTTTTCTCCTGAAATTCATTGTACAAATCTCCGATAAATGTATTACGTCTTAGCAGGTGCTCATCATTCTTCCACTGGTAGAGAATGTCGTTTCGTTCTACCGGACTGCAGATGGAGTCCAGCATATAACTGTAGCTCTGGCTGTGCACACATTCCTGAAATGCCTGGATCGAGAGGCAGAGATTGATCTCGTTTGCGGTAATGTATTCGCCGATGCATGGAAGGTTTGCAGTCTGGATGGAATCCAGGAATACAAGAAAGCTTAAGATTTTGTTATATGCAGTGCGTTCATCATCAGTCAGGTTCGGATAGTCCTTGATATCCTGGGAAAGGTTGATCTCCTCCGGAATCCAGAAATTATTCATGGCCTGCCGGTACCAGTTGTTCACCCAAGTGTAGCGCAGATTGTTGAAATCATTTAAGTTGGTCGTATTGCCGCCGATCATGCGGCGGAGACGGACATCCGTGTCGCCGCCGGGATTGAACAGAGGCTTTTTCTTTAAGTCAGACATAAAAATTCTCCTTATTTTTATTATTCGGATCAGGAAGAGCAGCTTTCGCATTCTTCTACTTCCAGAGATTTGCTTCGTACATAGTAAATGGTTTTTACACCTTCTTCCCATGCTTTCAAATACAGGTTGAAAATCTGACGCATGGTGAAATCATTGGTGATGTAGATGTTCATACTTTGTGCCTGGTCAATGTGTCTTTGGCGCACTCCGCAGGCACGGATGCTGTAAGTCTGATCGATCAGATGGGCGTTTTTGTAATACCAGTAAGTAGCCGGGGACAATTCCGGTGCGACTCGTGGGAGCATACTGCCTTTTTTCTCTTCCAGAAAATAACGTTTCAGGATAGGATCCAGTCCGGCAGTCGTCCCGGAGATGATACTGGTGCTGCTGGTAGGTGCAACGGCGAGCAGATACGCATTTCTCATGCCCTGTGCGGCAACTTTTTTCTGCAGGGCAAGCCATTTTTCTGAATGATAGTCTCTTTTTTCAAAGTAGGCGCCACTTTGCCAGTCACTTCCATTAAAAAGAGAATAACTTCCCTTTTCCGCGGCGAGATTGGTACTTGCAAGAATTGCCGCATAATTGATCGTCTCAAATACGGTGTCAGCAAATTTCAGATGTTCTTCACTTTCCCAGATAATTCCGTGCTTTGCCAGCATGTGGTGGTAGCCGCTGACGCCAAGTCCGATGCTTCGGTATTTTTGATTGGTCAGCTTTGCATACGGAGTGGGATAGAAGTTCAGATCAATCACATTGTCCAGTGCGCGGACAGCGGTAGAAACAATCTCTTCCATATAAGTGGTGTCCGTAACCGGAAGATGACCGAGGGAGAGACTGGCGAGATTGCACACCACGAATTCTCCGGGTCTGGTCACAGTGACAACGACGGTGTCTCCGTCTGTGGTCTGTACTTCTTTGCTTACTTCTTCAATTGCCTGCATATTCTGGGCAATCTCGGTACAGAGGTTGGAGCAGTAGATCATCCCGGCATGTCCGTTCGGATTCAGGCGGTTGACCGTATCTCTGTTAAATGTAAACGGAGTTCCGGTTTCGGCAGCAGACCTAAGAACCAGGCGGATGATATCTTTGAGTGTGACTGTCCGTTTGGAAATGCGGGCATCCTGTACACAATCCAGATAGCGGCGTTCCCATTCTTTTCCAAAGTAGTCTTCCAGATGGTATCCCTTTGCCTGAAAAATCTCATGTGGACACATTAAGTACCAGTTTTGATCCAGATCTTCTTTTGCCATCTTCCAGAATAAATCCGGATAGCAGACTGCCGGAAATATGTCATGCGCTTTCATGCGGTCATCTCCGTTGTTCGTACGGAGCTGGAGAAATTCCGGGAGATCCCTGTGCCATACATCCAGATAGACGGCAACCGCACCCTGACGCATACCGAGCTGGTCTACGGCAACTGCTGTGTCATTGACCAGACGGATCCAGCGGATCACGCCGCCTGCGGCACCTTCGAATCCGCGGATATTGCTTCCGCTTGCCCGTACTTTTCCAAAATACATCCCCATACCGCCGCCGAATTTGCTGACCTGGGCAAAATTATCGATACTTCGGTAAATCCCCTCCAGACTGTCCGGTACGGTATCGATAAAGCAGCTGGAGAGCTGGTGATACGGCTTGCGTGCATTGGAAAGTGTCGGTGTAGCCATGGTTACTTCCAGACGGCTCAGCATATCATAGAATTTTTTTACCCAGAGCATCCGATCGTTTTTTTCATTCATGGCCAGATGCAGTGCGATTCCGAGAAACATCTCCTGTGGAGATTCCAGTGGAATATGGTCATGTGTGCGGATGACGTAGCGTTTCAGGAGCAGATCGAGTCCGGAAAAAGTAAACAAATTGTTGCGTTCCGCTTTTAAATAAGTTTCGGCAAGTAACAGCTCTTCCCGGGAGTAATGCTCCAGAATGTAGGAACCGTACAGATTCTGCCGGGTCAGATATACGATTTTTTTATAAAAATCAGAAAGTTCTCTGCGTGTTTCTTCCTGTTTTAAGTGAAAACTGAATTGAAAATATAATAGTCTTGCAGCAATAAACTCCCATTTCGGAGCTTCTGCGGTGGTAAGTTCTGCTGCGGCCTGAAACAGACTTTCAAGCTTCTGCCCGCAGGTACTCTGCGGTGTGAGAAAACTGCGAAATTTTGTATTCAGATACTCCAAAGAGTAGCAGCTTTCAGGGAAATCAGTCTGGATCTCAAGCAAAATCGCATCCAGTTTTAAACGGGCTTCATCAGGAAGAACGTTTGAAAACTCCTCTGAGAGTTTATTTCTATTAAAAATTCCTGTAGGATCGGTCGTTTGCATGTAGTGTCTCCTTTTCGTTTTAAGTTGTAAAAATACAAAATATAGTGGATTTGGAAATTATAACACAAGATATTGGATAATTCTAGTCCGGATTTGAAAAAAGTGATCAGTGAGAAAAATAATTGAGAACACAAAAAAACCTCTGCAGATATCCTGCAGAGGTTAGCGTGCGATAGAAGATTCGAACTCCCGACCTTCTGGTCCGTAGCCAGACGCTCTATCCAGCTGAGCTAATCGCACCCGTTAAGAACAAATGTCGTTCACAACGAAATTAAGTATAACCTGAAGCAATCGATTTGTCAACAACTTTTTTGAAAAAAATTAAAAAAATTTGAGATATGTACAGAGACGTAAGAAGGTGCTATAATAATCCAGATTGTATGAGGCAGAATTCTGCCTTAGAAACTATGGAGGACAAAAGATGTATCAGTATGATTATTTAATCGTAGGAGCCGGATTATATGGAGCAGTGATGGCACATGAGCTGCATAAAAAAGGGAAACACTGTCTTGTGATCGACAGAAGAGACCACATCGCTGGAAATATTTACTGTGAGGAGATCGAAGGAATCCATGTACACAAATATGGTGCCCATATCTTCCATACTTCCAATCAAAAAGTGTGGGAGTATATCAATCAGTTTGCCGAGTTTAACAACTATATCAATTCTCCGATTGCTGTATACAAGGATGAATTATACAATCTCCCGTTTAATATGAATACATTCAGCAAAATGTGGGGAATCCGTACACCCGGGGAAGCGAAAGAAATGATTGCAAAACAGGTGGCAGAATGTCAGATTACAGAGCCAAAGAATCTGGAAGAACAGGCATTGTCTCTGGGCGGTCGTGATGTTTATGAAAAATTGATCAAAGGGTATACAGAAAAGCAGTGGGGACGTGACTGCAAAGAACTCCCGGCATTTATTATCAAACGGCTTCCGTTCCGTTTTACTTATGACAACAATTATTTCAATGACCGCTATCAGGGAATTCCAATCGGCGGTTATAATGGAATCATCGAGAAGATGTTAGAGGGTGTGGAAGTCAGAACAGGTGTTGATTTCTTTGAATTCCGAAAAGAACAGGCGGATATTGCAGAAAAGATTATTTTTACAGGAATGATCGACGAGTATTTTGAGTATCGGCTGGGAGCACTTGAGTATCGTTCGGTGAGATTTGAAACAGAAGTATTAGACTGTGATAACTATCAGGGAAATGCAGTGGTCAATTATACAGAGCGGGAAGTTCCGTACACAAGAATTATCGAGCACAAGCATTTTGAATTCGGACAGCAGGAGAAAACCGTAATTTCCAGAGAATACTCTTCCGAGTGGAAAGTGGGGATGGAACCGTACTATCCGGTAAATGATGAAAAGAATACCAGATTGTTCGAAAAATATCAGGAGCTGGCAAAAGCGGAAGGAAATGTCATTTTTGGAGGTCGTCTCGGCGATTATAAGTATTACGATATGGATAAAGTGATCGAAGCAGCACTGAATCGACTGGAAACAATGGAATAGAAAAGGGTGAGAAGATGGAAGAAAACAAGAAAAAAAATCTGATGCGTCAGATCATCCGTTTTGCATTTGTAGGCGGAAGTGCATTCGTCATTGACTATGGAGTGATGATCTTTCTGACAGAGCTGATCGGAATCAATTATCTGATTTCCAGCGGAATTTCATTTTCGGTTTCGGTTATTTACAATTATATTTTGAGTGTACACTGGGTATTTGATGTGGCGGAGGACAGAAGCAAGAGAGCAGAGTTTGTCATTTTCATCATACTTAGTGTGATCGGACTAGGAATCAACCAGCTCGTGATGTGGATCGCAGTCGATATTTTTAGAATGTTCTACATGATCGCAAAGATCGGGGCAACAGCAATTGTAATGGTATATAATTTTATTACGAGAAAACTGTTTCTGGAAAAATAGAGACAGAAACACATGATGCAGGCACAGAAAAGTGCTTGCATTTTTTATGGAAATCGAGTAAGATACAATTACTTTTTATATTCTTTAATTCATATGACGGCAGGAAGTTTTCTGTCATCAGATACAGATTCGGTCGAATCTATTTTTCACAGAACAGTAGTTAAAAAGAGAGCAAGGATGCAGAGAGGAGAAGGAGTGAAAGACGAGAAAGGATATGATGTAGTTCGTTTTATTGAACATGGAGGAAAATGCAGGCCTGCCATGGACTATGTGAGAGGGCAAACTTTAATTGGACGTCTTCAGACGGAGAAAAAGATACCAAAAAAGCTTTTATTTCAATGGTTTCGGATGCTGTGTACCCAGCTGGATTGTTATCATCGAAGTAAAGGGATGCAGTGCTACCGGTATTTGAGCCCGTACAGTGTGATCGTAACGCGGGAGGAGAAGCTGCTTTTACTGGATCTGAGTGTACCCGGCAACGGATTTGTGATGAAGAAAATGCAGATACCGGCTGTCCGCGCGCATTTCGTGATGCCAGCAGGAAAGAAACGAAGCGGCATGGCAGTCGGAATAGACTTGTATGGTCTCGGCAAATTGTTTCAGTTTATGCTGGCATATACGAGTGTGGCTCCGCCGCTTACCTGGAAGGAGGAGTTTATGATGTCATTGGTGATCCAAAAATGTACAGGGGAAAATGGAAAGAAAACATACCGGGAATTTGATCAGATCCTGCGGGAACTGCCAAGAGGCGACAGGCGGAAATCCTGTTTCCGTAAAATAAAAAAAGCCCTATAACAGGGAGGATGCCAGGTGACCGTTGTCACGGTCCCTGGCGAGTATTATGAAAAAGTTTATTCGAATAGTATCACTACTATGCGGCATCTTTTGCTATCAAATGTTTTATCTTCATTTGATATTTATAGTATAGTCAGGAGAAATGAAGAAACAATGTTAATAAAATGAAAGAATTTTGAATGATAAATGAACAAATTATGAACAGCAAAGTCGCAGTTGTAAGGGAAAAGAGAACTTGATATAATGGACAAAATGACAGATGTGAAAGGAAATGGAGGATAAGAGATGTCACAGAAAGAATTTCTGGAAGAGCTGCGCACAGCGTTGAGTGGAAAACTGAGTGCTCAGGCTGTTTTAGAGAATATAGAGTATTATCGTAATTATATAGAAGGAGAAGTGCGAAGCGGCAAATCCGAAGCTCAGGTGTTGGAGATGCTCGGAGATCCGTGGATTCTGGCAAGGACGATCTCAGATGCGCAGGATGGTACGGATGATTCGATTGTAAATGAATCGGGCGGCAGCGACTATGGTGCTTACGGAGAAGAGACCGGCAGACAGGACATGCATTTTCAGGAATTGAGATTTCCGTGGTGGAAGATCGCGCTGATCATTCTGGCTGTGATCCTTGGAATTGTTCTGGTTATTTCTGTGATCACGGGGCTCATCAGACTTCTGCTCCCGGTTCTTGTTCCAATTCTGATCGTGTGTCTGATCGTGCAGTTTTTCAAGGGAAAACGTTGATAGAGATAAAGTAAAAGACCGATGGGGGAGCCATCGGTCTTTTGAGGGGAGTATAAATAATTAATAAGGGGTTGTAGAAAGACTACTTTCTACAAGCACAAGTATAATATAAGAAATTGGAAAATGCAAGCAAAAATACAAAAATTCCGAATAAAATTGAAAGATGCAGAGATACTATGAGTGTACCAAATAAATTTTTCAGGAGGAATACTCATGGCTAAGAACTACAGCAATAAAGAAAACAACAGAAACATGGCAAACAACAATGCATCAGAAAACGGATATTCATCCTATGCAGATGAACAGAACAGAAACAGTAAAAACAGCAGAAATGCAAATAAGACAACATCAAAAAACTGCCATAGAGACGGCACGAATTCCAGCGAAAACATGAACAACGCCAGATAATATCAGAGCGGGACTCATGTAAGTGAAAAAAGAGGATACGATTTTAGTGTGCAGACAGCAGCAGAATCGTATCCTCTTCTTTACTATACGTGTGAATTATAGTAATATGAGTAGAGATATTTGACACACGCAATGCGTGTATTCGGATACATATGGAGGAATATATGGAAAGATTTGAATTGATAGCACCGTGTCATTTTGGACTCGAAGCGGTGCTAAAAAGAGAAATTCTGGATCTGGGGTATGAAATCTCCCAGGTGGAAGACGGACGTGTTACTTTTTATGGGGATGCAGAAGCTGTATGCAGAGCGAATGTATTTTTGCGGACAGCAGAGCGTATCCTGATCAAGGCAGGATCATTTAAAGCAGTTACATTTGATGAATTGTTTGAAAAGACCAAGCAGATCCCCTGGGAGCATTATATCCCACGGGATGGAAAGTTCTGGGTGACGAAGGCTGCATCGGTAAAAAGCAAGCTGTTCAGTCCATCAGATATTCAGTCAATCATGAAGAAGGCGATGGTGGAGCGGTTGAAGAGCTGCTACCATATTTCCTGGTTTGAGGAAAGTGGAGCATCCTACCCGGTGAGAGTGTTTCTTATGAAAGATATTGTCACGGTAGGGATCGATACATCCGGGGTTTCACTTCATAAGAGAGGATACCGGCAGCTGTCAAGCAAAGCGCCGATCACAGAGACACTGGCAGCGGCACTGATCATGCTGACACCATGGAAGAAAGATCGTATTCTGGTGGATCCGTTCTGTGGAAGCGGAACATTTCCGATTGAAGCGGCGATGATGGCAGCAAACATTGCGCCGGGTATGAATCGTTCTTTTACTGCGGAGGAATGGACCAATCTGATTCCAAAGAAAGAATGGTATGACGCTGTCAATGAGGCGAATGACCTGATACAGGACGACGTGGAAGTAGACATCCAGGGATATGATATTGATCCGGACGTGGTAAGAGCTGCGAGAAAGAATGCAGAAGATGCAGGCGTGGATCATATGATTCATTTTCAACAGAGAGCCGTGCAGGATCTGCGCCATCCGAAGAAATACGGGTTTATCATCACAAATCCGCCGTATGGAGAGCGTCTTGAGGAGAAAAAGGAACTTCCGAAGTTATATTCTGATTTTGGAGAAAGTTTCCGTACTCTGGATTCATGGTCAGCGTATATGATCACAAGCTATGAAGATGCAGAGCGCTATTTTGGAAGAAAAGCAGACAAAAACAGAAAAATCTACAATGGAATGCTGAAGACATATTTTTACCAGTTTATGGGACCGAGACCGCCAAAAGCAAAGAAATAGAGGAATAACAGATGGAAAAGAGAATTATTTTTGCAACTGGAAATCAGAATAAGATGAAAGAGATCCATATGATCCTGGCTGATCTGGGAATGCCGATCTATTCTATGAAAGAAGCTGGAATTGATATTGATATCGTAGAGGATGGAACCACATTTGAGGAAAACGCACAGATTAAGGCAAAGGCAATCGCAAAGTACTTGCCGGATGATATTATTCTGGCAGATGATTCCGGGCTTGAGATTGATTATCTGAATAAGGAGCCGGGAATTTATTCGGCCAGGTATGCGGGAGTTGATACTTCCTATGATATCAAGAATCAGATGCTTCTGGACAGGCTTGAAGGGGTTCCGGATGAAAAGCGTACCGCAAGGTTTGTCTGTGCCATTGCGGCGGCATTTCCGGATGGTACGGTAGAAACTGTTCGTGGTACGATCGAAGGAATGATCGGATATGAGATTGCAGGAGAACATGGATTCGGATACGATCCGATTTTCTATGTTCCGGAATATGGATGCACAACAGCAGAGATGGATCCGGTACAGAAAAATGAACTCAGTCACAGGGGACGTGCACTTCGTGCCATGCGTGCGATTATGGAAGTAAAAGAGAGAGAAGAATAGAGGGCGTATTTTATGAGAGTATTGATCGTCAGTGATACTCATGGAAGACATACAAGTCTTGACAGGGCGCTGAAAGAGGCCGGAGACATCGACATGTTTATCCACCTGGGAGATGTAGAAGGCGGAGAAGATTATATTGAGGCTGTTGTAGAATGTGAAAAACATATGATAAGAGGAAATAATGACTTTTTCTCTTATCTTCCGGCGGAAGAAGAGTTCTGGATCGGAAAGAAAAAAGTGTTTATTACTCATGGACACAGTTATTATGTTTCAATGGAGACAGAGCAGATTCGGGAGGAAGGGGCTGCAAGAAATGCGGACATTATTATGTTCGGTCACACCCATCGTCCGTATTTTGAAGAAAGAGACGGGATTACTGTGTTAAATCCGGGAAGTCTGTCTTTTCCGAGGCAGGAAGGAAGAAAGAGCAGTTACATGATTCTGGAGACAGATGGAGAAGAAAAATATGAATTTGTGCAACATTTCTTGTAAAAAATAGAAAAACAAAGAAGTGTTGGCGAAAATGCGTATATATATTTTGTTTACATGTTGACATTTTGTGAAAATATGGTATAATGATTTAAAACTTAGGGTGGTAATTGTTTTACAAGCTAGACCTATTTACATTGTTGCTATGAGAGCAGATTTCTTGTACAACGGGGTAAATAGGTCTTTTTTTGTCTGTATGTAAGTAATGGTGTTTTAGGAGTGGGCGAGAGTCGTGATAATTCAAAGGATTTTAAACAACAATGTTGTAATTGTGAAAAATAAAAAGGGACAAGAAGAAATCGTATGTGGAAAAGGAATTGCGTTTAAGAAAAAAGTTGGTGAGTTTGTAGATGTTTCCGCAATCAATAAGGTGTTTACGCTTCGCGGGAGAAAAGAATTAGAATATTTTCAGGAATTATGGGAAGAGATTCCGGTGGAATATTTTAAGGTTGCAGATGATGTTGTAGGGATGATAAAACTGGAGCTTGGAAAGAAAATCAGCGACACACTTTATATTTCTCTTATAGACCACATTTATATGGCAGTCCAGAGGAGCGAAAAAGGGATACAGGTGAGAAATGCCATGATGTGGGATATTCAGCGGTTTTACCCGGAAGAATTTCATCTGGGTGAAAAAGCATTGGGAATGATTCAGAAAAAATTGAATGTATCTTTGTTGCAGGATGAGGCAGCTTTTATAGCGCTTCATATCGTCAATGCATCTGCAGATGGAAGTGATATGACAAAAGTTTTGGAAATTACAAAGCTTATCGGAGAAATTGAGACGATTGTCAAAAGATATTATCGGATGGAATTTGAAAATGAGTCAGTATATTATTACCGCTTTGTAACACATTTAAAATTTCTGGCACAGAGGCTGGTGACAAAAACGACATATGATGAGGAAGAAAGTGAACTGTTTACCATGGTCAGAGATAAATATGATCAATCGTACCAGTGTGTAGAGCGAATTGCAAAGTTTATACAGGAAGAATATCACTGTGGTCTTTCCGGGGAAGAAAAGTTATATTTGACGATTCACATTGAACGGGTAACAGAAAAAGGAATGAAAGGAAAAAAGAACGAAAATGAGGCGGAAATATGAAAAACTGGCACAGGAAATTGTGAAAAAAGTAGGAGGGAAGGAAAATATTATCAGTTTGAGACATTGTGTGACACGTCTCAGATTTCAATTGAAAGATGTTGAAAAGGCAGATACAAAGGGGCTGGAAGCAACAGATGGTGTGATTACAGTAGTTCAGGCGTTGAGTGAATATATGGTAGTTATCGGGCAGCATGTAGGGGAAGTATACAAAGAAGTATGCATCCAGGCGGGGCTGGATACTGCAAAAGAGAATACTTGTGAAAAGCCGGAGAAAAAAAGCGGGTTGGAAACAGCACTTCTGACCGTGATGGCGGGAATTGGCCCTACGCTGTATCTGCTCGGAGCAAGTGGAATGATCAAAGGAATACTTGCTGTATGTGTTATGCTGGGATTATCAGCAGATACAACTGTTTATACGGTAATGTATGCATTGGGGGATGGCCTTTTATATTTTCTGCCTTTGGTGTTGGGGTATAATCTGGCAAAATATTGTAAAATCGAACCTTTTGTTGGTGTGTGGCTGGCAGCGGCCATGTGTTATCCCAAAATACAGGGACTTGAGATCAGTATATTGGGAATGAACAATACAGTCCACTATACATCGACTTTTTTACCAATTATATTTTCGGTATTAATTGCGTCACTGATTTATCGTTTCCTGGAAAAACGGATGTCGGAAACAAGGAAAAATCTTGTGATTCCGCTTTTGACGCTTTTGGTGGCATTTCCATTCGGCATTCTGGTGGCAGGTCCGTTTGGAAACTGGATGGCAGAATGGCTTCACAGAGGAATTATGGCATTGTGTGGATTCTCGCCTGTTTTGATGGGAGTTTTGATAGGTGGATTGTGGCAGGTTCTGGTATCTGTCGGAATACATGGAATTATTACCGTATTGGCATTTGCCGATGTTCTTGCAGGAAACAGCAGTCCATTGTTAGCACTTTCTTATAGTGCATCCTTTGCTGTCAGCGGGGTTGCATTTGCGGTATTTATGAGATCCAGAAATAGTGGAGAAAAACAGACAGCCAAAGCGGGTGCAGTTTCTGCGATCATGGGAGCAACAGAACCGGCGATGTATGCGCTGATCAAACCTGATAAAAAGCGGTTTGCACTGTGTTGTGCCGGAGGCGCGCTTGGGGGTGCGACAGCAGGATTTTTTGGAATTTCAATGCATGCATATGCAGGAATGGGAATAACGGGTCTTTTTGGATTTTTTCAAACAGGAGATGTAAAGCTGGTGGGAGTATTGCTGATGGCAGTATTGCCGTTTGGATTTACCTGGTTGATAGAGATGCTGTTATACAGACAAGAAAAAGCCGTGGAAAGTGAAGAAATAATTGTGATGCCGGTCAATGGGTCTGTGGAACAATTGGAGAATGCTGAGGATACAGTGTTTGCAAGCAAGGCATTAGGAGATGGTGTACTGTTACATTCTGATGATGGAAAAGTCTATGCACCGTGTGATGGGATTATACAAACCGTGTTTCCGACGAAACATGCAATTGGGATAGAAAGCACAGACGGAAGCGAGATTTTGATCCATATGGGAAATAATACGGTGGCTCTGAATGGAAAATATTTTACTGTGCATGTGAAAGAGAAGGATGAAGTGAAAGCAGGCCAGATTTTAGCTGAGTTCGATAAAAAAGAGATAGAAGCGCAAGGCTATAACTGTGAGATACCGATGGTTGTGACTAATATGGAGATGTATGAAATGTCAGGAGAGCCGACATACAGAAATTATAAGAAAGGAGAAGAAATTTTCAGGCTGAAAAAGAAAACCAATGTTTAAATACGATTAGGAGGAAGATGAAAATGAACAAAGTCAACAGACAAAGACCGTTTGGAGCGAAGGATAAATGGTCATATGCAATGGGAGATTTAGGGTGCAATATGAGTTTTGCGCTGAACAGCTATTTGATGCTGTTTTATACACAGTATATTGGGCTGGATTTAGGAACATGGGGAATCATTATTTTGCTTTTGAAAATCTGGGATGCGATTAATGATCCGATCATGGGAGCATTAATGGATGCGTTGAAACCGGGAAAAAGAGGAAAATTTAAAACTTATATTTATTATGGATCTTTTGTACTGTTATTTTCAGGAGCGTTATGTTTTCTGCCGATCCCAAGTGCACCTTATCTGATTAAGGTGCTGGTATGTGTTGTGGGATACCTGATCTGGGATATGGCATATACTGTTGTCAATGTACCTTATGGAGCAATGAATGCAGCTATTACTACAGATCCGACAGAGAGAGCACAGTTGTCAACTTACCGCGGAATCGGATCAATGATCGCGAATATTGTTGTTTTGATTACTTTACCGTTATTATGTTACGATAAGGATAACAATCTGATCGGAAGCAGAATGTTTATTGTGGCGTTAGTGCTTGGAATCATTGGTTTTGCGGCATTTCAGATTCTGATCAAAGGGACTGTGGAGAGAGTGGTTGTCTCCCATGAACCTCAGGAAAAAGTGAAATTTAATTATTTCGAGTCATTAAGCGCTTTTTTGAAAAATAAAGCAGTTGTAGCGATCACGATTGCATCTATTGCGCTGATCATCATGCAGATAGGGCTTTCCAGCGCGAATCAGATTGTATTTCAGAGTTATTTTAAAAATGCAAAATTATCCGGTATTCTGGGGCTTGCAACAATGATTCCATCTTTAATTGTAATACCACTGGTAAAACCGACAGTACAGCGCTTCGGAAAACGTGAAGCAGCAGCAGCCCCGATGTTGATTGGAATTTTGGCGGCAGCAGGAATTGTATTTCTTCCGATAACACCTGACAATACGGGAATGATGATTTATATTATCTTAGCAGTACTCATAAACAGTTCCTGTATTTTTTTCTCGACTGTTGTGTGGGCACTTGTGGCGGACAGTGTGGATTATCAAGAATTACAGACAGGAAAACGAGAAGAGGGAACTATATATGCAACGTATTCTCTGGGAAGAAAACTGGCTCAGGGAGTGGGAGTATCGATTGTTTCGTTCTTGTTGATCTTAACAGGATATGATGAGAACCTGGGGGCACAGCAGAGTGTAGATGTGGCAAGAAATGTATTGATCCTGATCGGTCTGGTATATGCAGTTTGTGTTGCTGCCCAATACATTTGTTTGCGGTTTGTGTATCCGCTGGATAAAAACAAGACATTAGAGCTGGAAAAGAAACTGGGACGTTCCAATGTGGAATTGATTGGTGAAACAGGAGACGAAGAATGAGACGAAAAATAGAAATTAATGAAAATTGGTTTTTTACAAAAGAAAGACCAAATCTGATAGCACCCGATTTTTCGGCAATGCAGGAGATAACACTGCCTCATACGTGGAATGCAGAAGACGGGGCAGATGGGGACGATTATTATGACAGAAGAGAATGCTGGTATGTTCGAAAACTGGAGCGTCCTCAGGGCGATGAAATTTATTTGGAGGTTCCGGCTGCAAGTCAGACTGCACATGTGTATCTCAATGGGGCAGAGATCGGGTATCACATCGGAGGATTTTCGCTGTTTCGGATTCGTTTGACGGAAAGATTGGAAGAAAAGGAGAATATTCTTGCAATTGCAGTAGATAATTCGGAAAGTCAGGATACATATCCACAATTTGCGGACTTTACCTTTTTCGGTGGTTTGTATCGAGGAGTAAATTTACTGGTTGTACCTGAACGGCATTTTGAATTGGAAGAATATGGAGGCCCCGGGATTTATGTGACTTCACACCTAAACGAAGATGGAAAAGCAGAAGTTCTTGTACAGGGAAAGGTATCAGGCGGGCAAAGTGAAGCATATAAGGTGCAGATACGGAATGGAGAAGGGGAGATTATCCTGGAAGAAAATACAGAGAAACCTGAAAAAGTGTTTTTCATAGATAATCCAAGAGTATGGAATGGGAAAAAAGATCCCTATTTATATACAGCGAAAATGATCATGGAAGGTTCCGGTGATGAGGTAAGTACCCGATTTGGTATTCGGGAATTTTATGTGGATTCTGAAACTGGATTCTTCCTGAATCAGGAGAGTTATCCTTTGCGCGGAGTTTCCAGACATCAGGACCGACAAGGAAAAGGATGGGCAATCAGCGAGGAAGATCAAAGAGAAGATGCGATGTTGATTCATGAAATAGGAGCTACAGCAGTAAGACTGGCACATTATCAGCATGCACAGAGTTTTTATGATTTTTGTGATGAGTTAGGTATGGTAGTTTGGGCGGAAATTCCCTTTATTTCTCGTTTTATAAATACGAAAGAAGCAAAAGAGGATACTGTACGACAGATGCGGGAATTGATTATGCAGAATTATAATCATCCAAGTATTTGTTTTTGGGGGATCAGTAATGAAATTACGATGGGAGGAGAGTCTGATGAACTTGTGGAAAATCAGAGGATTCTGCAGAAATTATGCCACAAGCTGGACCCGTCCCGAAAAACAGTGCTTGCAAATCTGACAACTGTGGAGAGCCAAAGTGAACAGAACAAGATTACAGATTTATCGGCCTATAATGTTTATATGGGATGGTATGCAGGAAAAGTAGAGGATTGCGGAGCGTGGATGGACTCTCTCCATAAAGAAAATTCTGATATGTGCATGGGAATTTCGGAATATGGCGCAGATACCAATGTTCAATATCATTCGGATGCTCCGAAACGTCAGGATTATACGGAAGAGTACCAGTCTTATTATCACGAAAAAATGCTTCAGGCAATACAGGAACGACCGTATCTCTGGTGCAGCTTTGTGTGGAATATGTTCGATTTTGCGGCAGATAAGAGAAAAGAAGGTGGCACACAAGGGCGTAATACAAAAGGTCTGGTTACATATGATCGGAAAATTAAAAAGGATGCATTTTATCTTTATAAAGCATATTGGACAGAAAAACCGTTTGTGCACATCTGTTCAAAGCGTTTTCAAAAAAGACCGGGAGACACTACAACAATAAAAGTATACGCCACAGGAATCGAAAAGGCGGAACTTTGGATGGATGGAAAACGGATCCAAGAACAAAAAGGAACACATTGTTTCCTGTTTGAAGGTATTAAATTAACTCAAAATCACCAAATTACAATTTATGGTTATCGCGGAGATGAGAAGGTTTGCGAAGACGAGGCCGCTTTTACTCATACAGATGGATTGGAGGCAGAGTATATTCTGGAGTCCGGCGAAAATGACGGAGTCAACTGGTTCCTGGATGAGTATGGAGAAAAAAAGAAGCTTGAAGCAACACCGGGCTTTCTGTCTGTGTATGATGAGATAGGGACAATACTGGATACAGAGAAAGGCAATGAAATTCTGAATGGGTTGTTTATTTCGTTTGGAGAAGGTGGTAAAGCGTTACTGACTGAGAGTGTGCAGAATTCAATTCGTTCGTTGACATTCGTAGAGCTTGCGAAAATGATCGGATCAGCAATTACACCTGAAATGTTAAATATGCTCAATGAGCAATTAAGGCATGTAAAAAATTCTTAAAGAATGGGCCGGCGTGATGGTCGGCCCTATTCGTTACTGTTCACACTCAATCACCTTTCTTAAATAAAAACAAAAAAACAAAAAATATAAAAAAAGGTATTGACTTTTCTTATACATGTGGATATAATAACTATGTTGCGTCTGACAGAGACGAAACATGAGGTGATGCGGATTGGTGTAATGGCAGCACAGCAGACTCTGACTCTGTTAGTAGAGGTTCGAGTCCTCTATCCGTAGGTTATAAGATAAGAATTTCTTATCTTATATCGGAGTGTGGCTCAGCTTGGTAGAGCGCTACGTTCGGGACGTAGAGGTCGCGTGTTCGAATCACGTCACTCCGACTTTTGGAAAAAGAACCGTAAAGTTACATGAAATGTGGCTTTACGGTTCTTTAGTATAAAGATGCGTGATAAAGCCATAAAAGTACTGAAAAACAATACTTTTATGGCTTTCTGATTTTTCATTTAATTACTTCAATAATTATTCTTGATAGAAAGATCCCATATAGCGGATATAGTCATCTTCTGTATGATTCGCTTTCCAGTCATGGACGCTGGCTTTATTGCGCTCTCCGGAAATAACAGACAGTTCTTTTCCTAATTTTTCAAAAGCTTCGTCCACAACTTCTTCCGGTGTTTGAGCAGTCTTCATAACAGCTTCCCCCTGTGGTCCGCCAGGCAGGTTGCTTAAAAGACTTGGTGTCAGAGTAGTTCCCAAAGTGATGACTTCCACATCAACATTGGTCTTTTCCGTTTCACAGGCAACAGCCTCTGTCATTTTTAAAATGAATGCCTTTCCTGCACCATATTGGCCATTCCATGGTGAACTGGAAATTCCAGTCATAGAAGATACGTTGATGACAGCACCGCGATCCTGTGCAGCAAAGATTTTCATATAGTGATAGAAGCATTTCATAAATGTAACAACGTTTACGTTGATCATTGCCTCATGCTTTTCCCAAGGTGTATCCTGGATTTTGCCAAAAGAGTGTAAGCAGGCTACATAGGCCATAAATCCCATATCCAGATTTTCTGTTGCAGCAAAAATTTTGTCAGTAGCATCTGGCAGCGAAAAGTCTGCTTTTACGACTTTATAATCAATCTCATAAGTGTTTTTTAGTTCCTCACCGAGCTCTTTTAATTTTTCTTCACGGCGTCCGACCATTACGACATTCATACCTTCTTTGGCAAGCCTTTCACAAAATGCTTTTCCGACACCTTCAGTAGCGCCTAAAATAATTCCCCATTCTCCATATTTTTCTCTCAATGTCATGTTGATTCTCCTCTCATATATGATATTTTAAATGTACGGTGGAAAAATAAAAATCCACAACTATACTGATATTATAGCACAGATATAAGTGAAACAGTATTAAGCTTCTGATAATACAGAAAAGGATTATACAAAACTGCTACTTGTCAACTGTTTAGAATACCCGTATAATAAAAAAGGTTATTAAACTTATTTCTATGGTAGGAATATAGAAAGGATACATTTGAAAAAGATGGAAGAGTGGAATATACAATATAAAGAGCTCTTATCCATGCCGGAGCAGTCTTATCGCCTGATCGATATTCGGGATGAAGCTTCCATGTCATACGGAATGATTCCGGGGGCAGAGTGGCTTCCGACAGAAACAATCGAGCAGAATCTGGATGCGGCGGATAAGGAAAAGAAGCTGGTGCTTTACTGTACGCGAGGGGCATTAAGTGAAGAATGTGCAGAAGTGCTCCGGGAGAAAGGCTATGATGCAGTCAGTCTGGAAGGCGGATATACGAGGTGGCTGTTAGAGCGGATGGAAGCTGAGCAGAAGAAGGAAGAGGAAGAACCAGGTGAAGAACTTTTGCGGGCGGAAGAGATTGAGAAAAGTATCCGCAAAAAATTTCACAAAAGACTGTTCTCGCGATTTGCCAAGGCAGTTCGGGAATATGAGCTGGTGCAGGAGGGGGACAGGATTGCAGTCTGTATTTCCGGTGGAAAAGATTCGATGCTGATGGCAAAGCTGTTTCAGGAATTAAAAAAGCACAACAAGTTTCCGTTTGAGGTGGAATATCTGGTGATGGATCCGGGATACAGTGAACTGAACCGGAAACTGATTGAACAGAATGCAAAAATGATGGGGATTCCAATCAAAATTTTTGAGTCTGATATTTTTGATGCGGTGTTTGATGTGGAAAAATCTCCGTGTTATTTATGTGCCAGAATGCGAAGAGGACATCTTTACAGCAAGGCAAAAGAACTTGGATGCAACAAGATTGCACTTGGACACCACTATGATGATGTGATTGAGACAATCCTGATGGGAATGTTGTATGGCGCTCAGGTACAGACCATGATGCCGAAGCTGCACAGCACGAATTTTGAGGGGATGGAGCTGATTCGTCCGCTGTATCTGGTAAGGGAAGATGATATCAAGCATTGGAGAGATTACAATCATCTGCATTTTCTGCAGTGCGCCTGCCGGTTTACCGAGACATGCAGTACCTGCAGTGCGGATGGAAGCAGTGCATCCAAACGGATGGAGATCAAGCACCTGATCGCAAAACTGAAAGAAACGAACCCGTATGTAGAGGGAAATATTTTTAAGAGTGTGGAAAATGTCAATTTGAGTACGGTAATTGCATACAAGGAAAACGGAGTCAAACATCATTTTCTGGAATCCTATGATGAGCAGGCATAAAAATGGGATTTGAAAAAAATACAAAAAATCAAAAATAAAAACTTGAAAAATAGAACATGGAGATTATAATAAGTAACAAAATACAAAGTGCAAAGGAGAAAAAAAGATGAGTATTAGAATTGGTATTTTAGGATATGGAAATCTGGGACGCGGAGTGGAATGCGCGATCAGACAGAATCCAGATATGGAACTGGTGGCTGTATTTACCCGCAGAAATCCGGAAGACGTGACAATATTGACAGAGACAGCTGCAGTGTGCAGCATTGCAGATGCTGCTGACTGGAAAGATAAGATCGATGTGATGATCCTGTGTGGAGGAAGTGCGACAGATCTTCCTGTACAGACACCGGAATATGCGAAGATGTTCAATGTAGTAGACAGTTTTGATACTCATGCAAAGATTCCGGAGCACTTTGCAAACGTAGACGCAGCTGCAAAAGAAGGCGGACACATCGGAATTATCTCTGTGGGCTGGGATCCGGGAATGTTCTCATTGAACAGACTGTATGCAAATGTAGTACTTCCGGAAGGAAAAGACTATACGTTCTGGGGAAAAGGTGTCAGCCAGGGACATTCTGACGCAGTGCGCCGGATCGCAGGTGTAAAAGACGCAAAACAGTATACAATTCCGGTAGAGTCTGCACTGGAAGCAGTAAGAAGCGGTGAAAATCCGGAACTGACTACACGCCAGAAACATACAAGGGAGTGCTTTGTTGTGCTGGAGGAAGGCGCAGATGCTGCAAGAGTGGAAGAGGAGATCAAGACAATGCCGAACTACTTTGCAGATTATGACACAACGGTACATTTTATCAGCGAGGAAGAATTAAAAGCAAATCACAGTGGAATTCCGCACGGAGGATTTGTACTCAGAAGTGGTGTGACAGGCTGGGAAAAAGAAAACAAACATCTGATCGAATACAGTCTGAAACTGGATTCCAATCCGGAATTTACTTCTTCTGTGATTCTGGCATATGCAAGAGCAGCATATCGCCTCCATAAAGAAGGACAGACAGGATGCAAGACAGTATTTGATATTGCTCCGGCATATTTAAGCCCGAAGAGTGCAGAAGAACTGCGTGCAGAAATGTTATAAAACGACTGTAAGAAGGACAGGCAGATGCTTTTTTGAAGTGTCTGCCTGTTTTTCTGTACATTTTTGCAGGAAATGAGTATAATAGATAGCATCATGTATTTGGAAATGTTACGAAAGAAGAGGTGAATCATGTTTGGTTATGTGACGATCTGCGAACCGGAGCTGAAGATGAAAGATTTGCGAAAATATAAGGCATATTATTGCGGACTCTGCCGGAAATTAAAAGAGGATTACGGGACGATGGGACAGATGACGCTGACTTATGATATGACATTTGCGATTATTCTGCTGTCGTCCTTGTATGAGGCAAAAAACCGGATGAATCAGCACAGATGTAAAGTGCATCCTGTGAAGAAGCAGGCGATGATCGAGAATGAGATTACACAGTATGCAGCAGATATGAACGTTCTGCTTGCATATTACCATATGAAAGATGACTGGGCAGATGAGAAGAAAGTAAGCGGTCTGTTAGGGGGCGGACTGCTCAAGAAAAAGGCAGAAAAGATTGCGGAGCAATATCCAAGGCAGAGTAAAGCAATCAAGGAGTCTTTGCAGGAACTCTCAGACTGTGAAAAAGAGAACAGTCAGGAGATCGACCGATCAGCAGGCTGCTTTGGAAGACTGATGGCAGATCTGTTTGTATATAAGGAAGATATGTGGGAACAGACACTGCGGCGCATGGGATTTTTCCTGGGAAAATATATTTACATTATGGATGCTTATGAAGATCTGGAAGAGGATCTTCGTAAGCAGTGTTACAATCCACTGAAACGTCTGCATGAAAGAGCAGATTATGAAGAACAGATCCGGCAGATCCTCTGTATGATGATCGCAGAGTGCAGCGCTGAGTTTGAGAAGCTGCCATGCCTTTTGGATGTGGACATTTTAAGAAATATCCTGTATGATGGAGTCTGGAATCGTTATAACAAAATTCAGAAGAAAAAGTTAGAGGAAGGAAATAAAAAGAATGAGCAAGAATCCTTATGATGTGCTGGGAGTGCCTCAGAATGCATCAGATGATGAGATAAAAAAAGCATACCGGGAGCTGACAAGAAAGTATCATCCGGATGCAAATGTGAACAATCCGCTTGCAGATCTGGCGGAAGAAAAATTCAAAGAAGTGCAGGAAGCATATGATGAGATCATGCGTCAGAGAGAGCAGGGAGGCGGATATTCCTACGGAAATTCCTCCTATGGCGGGAATTCTTACAATAACACATACAACGGACCGCAGGACGCCGAGATGCAGGCAGTGTTCAATTATATCAACAGCAGAAACTACAGGGAGGCTCTGAATCTTCTTGACCGGATGCCGAACCGCAATGCGATGTGGTATTATGCCAGCGGGTTTGCCAATGCAGGAATCGGAAATAACGTACTTGCAAGAGAGCATGCGGCACAGGCAGTCAATATGGAACCGAATAATGTACAGTATCGCCAGTTGTTGAATCAGCTGGACTGGAACAGCAGAAGATATCAGAGCAATCCATATGGAGGTGGATATGGAGCAGGCGGACAGAGCTGCGGAACCGGGAATATGTGCTGCGACCTCTGGTGTGCAGATACGCTGTGTGAATGTATGGGAGGCGATCTTTGTTCATGCATGTAAAAGCGAGAATGACTGCATTTAGCGGACTGCTTCTGGCACTTTCTGTTGTCTGTATGGCACTGGGAAGTGTGATCGAGACCAATACGCTGTTTTTACTGGCGGCAGCTTCCTATTTTGTAGGGATTATCATCCGTGAATTCGGGATGAAAGCAGGAGTGGCTTTTTATCTGGCAGATATCCTGCTCGGATTTTTGGTCACACCGAACAAGTTTTATGTAATTTCATTTGCCGCCATGGGATTTTACATCCTGGCAACGGAAGGCAGCTGGCGATTTTTGGGTAAGAGTGGTGAAAAGATGCAGAAATCCTGGATTTTCTGGGTGATGAAATATATGGTGTTTAATTTGATGTATATTCCAATGGTTCTGATATTTCAGGAACTTCTTTTCATGAAAGAACTCTCCGGTGGACTGCTTCTGGCTGTTCTGGCAGCAGGACAGGTGGGAGTCTGGATTTATGATAGGGCTTATGAATATGTTCAAGTTCATATATGGAATAAGTTCCGGGGAAAGCTGTTGAATTAGTGTAGTTATTCGATAGGATATTGCCCAGGTGTGGATTTTCTGGTATACTATCGACATTACGCATGTTCAAATGTGACAGCGAAATAGAAGAAAAGGAGGAAATATATGTTAAATGACATCTTAGGGCAGATCAATGATCTGATGTATACGTACCTGCTGTTGTTTCTGTTGTTGGGAACCGGACTTTACTTTTCAATCCGTTCACGGTTTGCGCAGGTGCGTCTGATGAAAGAAGGATTTCGGATTCTTACGGAAAAAGCGGAGGTGGAAGATGGGAAGAGACAGGTCTCATCTTTTCAGGCGCTTATGATTTCCACAGCATCCCGTGTCGGAACAGGAAATATCGCAGGAATCGCGACTGCTATCGCGGCAGGCGGACCGGGAGCGGTATTCTGGATGTGGGTGATGGCTGTGATCGGAAGTGCTTCTGCATTTATCGAAAGTACACTGGCACAGGTATATAAGACAAAGGATGGAAAAGACTTCCGCGGCGGTCCTTCCTACTATATGGAGAAGGCGCTTGGAAAACGTTGGATGGGAGTGCTTTTTTCGGTGCTTCTGATCATTTGTTTTGCTTATGGATTCAATGGTCTGCAGTCTTATAATATGTCTTCTGCTCTGGAATATTATATTCCGGGATACAGTGAGAGCAGTTATCCGATGATTGTAGGTTTGATTCTGGCAGTCGGAACCGGTCTGATCATTTTCGGAGGAGTACATCGAATCGGATTTATTACGTCGGTGATGGTACCGATTATGGCAGGTGCTTATCTTTTGATGGGACTGTTTACGATCGTGACACATCTGCCGCAGCTTCCGGGTATATTTGCGATGATCCTGTCAGAGGCATTTGATTTTCAGGCGATTTTCGGCGGTATGGCGGGAAGCGCTGTAGTGATCGGTATCAAAAGAGGTCTGTTCTCCAACGAGGCAGGTATGGGAAGCGCGCCGAATGCGGCAGCAAGTGCATCTGTAAGCCATCCGGCAAAACAGGGGATGGTACAGGTAATTTCTGTATTTATCGATACGCTTTTAATCTGCTCGGCAACTGCAATGATGCTGCTTCTTTCCGGTGTTCAGGGAGAGGCGGGCGTTCTGGATGGAATTCCGTTTGTGCAGAAAGCGATTTCTGCGAATGTGGGAACATGGGGAATCCACTTTATCACGGCATCCATTTTTGCGTTTGCATTCAGCAGTCTGATCGGTAACTATTATTATGCAGAATCCAATATTTTGTTTATCAAGAATAATAAGGTTTTACTGTTCGTGTTCCGCTGTACATGCCTTTTGGCAGTATTCTTAGGCGCACAGGCAGATTTCTCACTGGTATGGAATCTGGCAGATATTACGATGGGATGTATGGCAATCGTCAACATTATCGCAATTCTGCTTTTGGGCAACATTGCTCTGAAAGTATTGAAAGATTACGAAACACAGAAAAAGGCCGGAAAAAATCCAGTATTTAAAGCTGAGAATGTAGGAATTAAAAATACAGACTGCTGGAAATAATCGAACAATCAGCTGCATCAGAAGCGTGATGCAGCTGATTGTTTTATATGTGGATAAAATAAGGAAAAACGCGCGTTAAGAGAGAGAATACTACGTAAAAATAAAAGAAACATAAAATAAAAATGAAATTTCAGAAAGGTACGGGTTTCTTGCTTGACTTCTGAAAACAGCTCGACTATACTACATTCTAACTTAAGTTACATATGTGGCGGGGAAGGAGAATGATATGCAGGAAGTAAAATCACCAAAGAAGCCATTTTTATATTACTGTCTGATCGTAGCAACAATCATGGTTTTGCTGAACAGTCTGGTATTCCCGAATGTACTGGAGCACTCTGTAAAAGAAGTGGACTATAATACATTCATGAAAATGACAGAGAACAAGGAAATTGGAAAGGTCAACATTGACAGCGGGGAGATTATTTTTACGGACAAGAGTGAAGAGAAAATGTATAAGACCGGTGTTATGGATGATCCGGGTCTGGTAGACAGACTATATGATTCCGGGGCAGACTTTTCTTCTAAGATTACAGAAGAGATGTCTCCGATTCTGTACTTTTTACTGAGTTACATTCTGCCGATCGCGATTTTTATCATGCTTGGCAGATGGTTATCCAAGAAGATGATGTCGAAGATGAACGGCGGAGCAAATCCGATGAATTCTATGATGTTCGGAGGCGGAAAGAGCAACGCAAAAATTTACGTCAAATCCAGCAACGGGATTAAGTTTTCCGATGTGGCGGGAGAGGATGAAGCAAAAGAGCTGTTAAGTGAGATCGTGGATTATCTTCACGATCCGGATAAATATCGGGAGATGGGAGCGGCTATGCCAAAAGGCGCTCTGCTTGTGGGACCTCCGGGAACCGGTAAGACTTTGCTTGCAAAAGCGGTAGCGGGAGAAGCGAATGTTCCGTTCTTTTCGATTTCCGGATCGGAATTTGTGGAGATGTTTGTTGGTATGGGAGCTGCGAAAGTGCGGGATTTATTCCAGCAGGCGAATGAGAAAGCGCCGTGTATTGTATTTATTGACGAGATCGATGCCATTGGAAAGAAACGAAATGGCAATATGGGCGGAAATGATGAAAGAGAGCAGACACTGAATCAGCTTCTGACAGAGATGGATGGATTTGACGGCACGAAAGGCGTTGTGATCCTGGCGGCGACCAACCAGCCTGATTCACTGGATCCGGCGCTGCTGCGTCCGGGACGGTTTGACCGCAGGATTCCGGTAGAACTCCCGGATTTAAAAGGAAGGGAAGAAATCTTAAGAGTCCATGGAAAGAAAATCCGGCTTTCTGATAATGTGGATTTTGCAGCAGTTGCAAGAACGGCTGCAGGGGCTTCCGGAGCGGAGCTTGCCAATATTGTCAATGAAGCGGCTCTTCGGGCGGTACGCCGTGGAAGTAAAGTGACCATGCAGGAAGATCTGGAAGAAAGTGTAGAGACAGTGATTGCCGGATATCAGAAGAAAAACAGGATTTTGTCTACGAAAGAAAAACTGACAGTTGCCTACCATGAGATCGGGCATGCACTGGTCGCGGCAAAACAGACGGATTCCGCGCCGGTTCAGAAAATTACCATTATTCCACGTACATCCGGTGCGTTGGGATACACCATGCAGGTAGATGAGGGCGAGCATTTCCTTATGACAAAATCGGAATTGCTCAACAAGATCACTACATTTACCGGCGGGCGAGCTGCAGAAGAGTTGGTTTTCAAAGAAGTGACAACAGGCGCATCCAATGATATTGAGCAGGCTACCAAGCTGGCAAGAGCTATGCTGACTCAGTTCGGTATGAGTGATGAATTTGATATGGTGGCTATGGAGACGATCCAGAATCAGTATCTGGGAGGGGATGCATCCCTGACCTGTTCTCCGGAGACGCAGACGAAGATCGATTCCAAAGTAGTAGAGATCGTAAGAGAAGCACATACAAAAGCACTTCAGATTTTAAAAGAAAACGAGACGAAGCTGCATGAACTTGCCAAGTATCTGTATGAAAACGAGACCATCACAGGAGAAGAGTTTATGCAGATCTTGCAGAGGCAGGACATCGATTCAAAAGAACCTGCTTTGGAAGTGACAGAAGAATAGAAATTCACAGAAAAATAATATGTAAAACCATACAGTGGCTGCAAAAATCTGCGGCCACTGTACTTTTTTCTTCTACAGTCCCATTTTAGGCTGTGTCAAAATGGATTTTACATGATCCACTTCCTGCTGGGTTGCTTTTGCAGCAGGCACGTAATAGCTTTTTTCCCGTGCTACCTGATACAGTTTTTCCTGTGACATTTCACACTGGTTTCGAATCTGTTTGAGGCACTGTTTCAGTTCTTTGTTTTCTGTCTGCGGTATCATATCTCCGAACATTTTCAATTCTCCGTTTACTCCGACCAAGGCGTCGGATACCATTGTCTTTTCGTCCATTTTCAAATCCCCCTTATAAAAATTTCATCAGATCCTGTTTGTTTTTGAGTGCGGAATCGGCAGCTTCCTGAAATAACTGCTTTACCTGCGGGTCTGTTGCCTGTGCGGCGTAATCTGTCATTTTACAGTGAGTCGTAGAGTATCCTCCGATCAGATGACGGAGATTCTGCAGATCTAAGATTGAAATTTCTGTCATGGTAATGTCTCCTTTGCATAAATTTAGATTTGTGTTTCGCGAAATAGTATGTTCCGAATCGGGAAAAAGTATGTATTTTACAACACGCTTTTTCTTTTTGTTGTGCAGTTCCCCTGTTTTATGTTATTATAAATATACATATGTGATTTTTTCAGTGAAGGGAAATTCGCTCTTTAGAATCAACAAAGAAAGGAAAGTACTGTATGAAGATTTTAATTCAGAATGGACATGTTGTGGATCCGCTGACAGGTGTGGATGAAGTATGTGATGTGCTTGTGCGTGATACTGATATCGAAAAAGTAGAAAAAAATCTGCAGGCTGAAGCTGACAGAGTGATCGATGCGTCAGGCTGTTATGTAATGCCGGGATTTATCGATCTGCATGTGCACTTGAGAGATCCGGGACTGACTCAGAAGGAAACACTTTCGACCGGAGGAATGGCAGCAGCCAGAGGCGGTGTGACGACGGTATGTGCAATGCCGAACACGAGCCCGGTGACTGATACAAAAGAAAAAGTAGAAGAAGTTCACAGGCGTGCAAAAGAAGAATCTCCGGTGCATGTAATCCAGTTGGGGTCAATGACTGTCGGAGAGGGCGGAAAAGAGCTCGCGGACATTGAAGGGATGGCACAGGCAGGCTGTTATGCACTCAGCGAAGATGGAAAATCTGTCATGAATGCCTCTTTGTTCCGAAAAGCCATGCGAAAAGCAAAAGAGAATGATCTGCTGATCTTTTCACACTGCGAAGATATTTCCATGGTAGAAGGCGGCGTGATGAATGCCGGAAAGCGTGCAGAGGAACTGGGCGTAAAAGGGATCACGAATTCGGTGGAGGATGTGATCGTGGCACGAGACATCCTGATTGCAAAAGAGCTGGATGCCACATTGCATCTGTGCCATTGCTCGACAGCAGACAGCGTCCGGATGATCAAAGATGCGAAAGAAGCAGGGCTGAAGGTGACAGGAGAAGTGTGTCCGCATCATTTTATTCTGACAGATGAGGATATTCCAAAGAACAATGGAATCTGGAAGATGAACCCGCCGCTGCGTTCCAAAGCAGATGTGGAAGCGCTCAGACAGGGGCTAAAAGACGGAGTGATGGATGTGATCTCCACAGATCATGCACCACATATGATGTCTGAGAAGGATAAGCCAATGGAACAAGCAGCATTTGGAATCGTGGGTCTGGAGACCAGTGCATGCCTGACTTATACAGAGCTGGTGGAAAAAGGAGTGCTCACAGTGATGCAGATGGCAGAAAAGATGAGCTACAATCCGGCAAAGATCCTGGGACTGAAAGACAGAGGAAGTGTTTCAGCCGGTAAAAAAGCAGATATTGTAGTATTTGATCCGAGAAGAGAATATCAGATCGATGTGGATACGTTTGCATCCAAAGGGAAAAATACACCGTTTGACGGATGGAAAGTTAAGGGAGAAGTCTGCTGTACATTAGCAGACGGAAAGATCGTATACGAAAAATAAGGAGACAGACAGCATGTTCTGTCCCTTTTTAGAGAACAGGGAGGAAGAAAAAATGATCAACAAACTGGTAGCAAAAATCAAAGAAACAAAGGCGCCGATCGTGGTGGGACTGGACCCGATGTTAAACTACATTCCGGAGCACGTACAGAAAAAAGCATTTGCTGAATTCGGGGAGACTCTGGAAGGAGCAGCAGAAGCAATCTGGCAGTTCAATAAAGAAATCGTGGACAAGACGTATGACCTGATCCCGGCAGTAAAGCCGCAGATTGCCATGTATGAGCAGTTTGGAGTGCCGGGGATCGAGGCGTTCAAAAAGACAGTGGATTATTGTAAGTCCAAAGACCTGGTGGTGATCGGAGATATCAAGCGTGGAGATATCGGTTCTACATCCGCAGCATATGCAGTGGGACATCTGGGAAGCGTTAAAGTGGGAAGCAAAGAGTACGTTCCATTTGATGAGGACTTTGCAACAGTGAACCCATACCTTGGTTCTGACGGGGTGAATCCGTTCATCGATGTCTGCAAAGAGCACAAAAAGGGTCTCTTTATTTTGGTAAAAACATCCAATCCATCCAGCGGAGAGTTCCAGGATCAGCTGATCGACGGAAAGCCTCTGTACGAACTGGTTGGAGAAAAAGTGGCACAGTGGGGCGCTGACTGTATGGGTGATGAGTACAGCTATATCGGAGCTGTAGTAGGAGCGACCTATCCGGAGATGGGAAAAGTGCTTCGTAAAGTGATGCCGAAATCTTATATCTTGGTGCCGGGATACGGTGCGCAGGGCGGACAGGGCAAGGACCTGGTACACTTCTTCAATGAAGATGGACTGGGCGCTATTGTGAACTCCTCCCGAGGAATTATCGCAGCCTATAAACAGGAAACATATGCAAAATTCGGAGCAGAGAATTTCGGAGATGCCTCCAGAGCAGCAGTGGAAGCTATGGTTGCAGATATTCAGGGCGCATTAGAAACAAGATAAATATCGGGGAGGAAGATTCATGTCTAAGAAACAGAAAATGACAGCAGTGGTTCTCTCTCAGGAGAAGATCGCAGAAGATATTTACAGTATGTGGCTGAAAGCAGAGCCGATCGCAGCAGAGGCAGTCCCGGGACAGTTTATCTCCATGTATACGAATGACGGAGGTAAGCTCCTTCCAAGACCCATCAGTCTGTGTGAGATCGATCAGGAGAAGGGCGCGCTGCGAGTGGTGTATCGCGTGACCGGAAAACAGACCGGGACCGAGCAGTTCTCTTTGATGAAAGAGGGAGATACTCTGGATGTTATGGGACCGCTTGGAAACGGATTTGACCTGGAGACAGGAAGAGAAAAGAAAGCCATGCTGTTTGGCGGCGGGATTGGTGTTCCGCCGATGCTGGAGTTGGCAAAGCAGTTAAAAGCAGGATATCAGACCGAGTGTGAGCTGGTGATGGGATATCGCAGTGAGACATTTCTGACAAAAGAACTGGAAGAAAATGGAACACTTTATATTGCTACAGAAGATGGAAGCACGGGAACCAAAGGAAACGTCATGGATGCAGTGGCAGCGAACAGCCTGGAGGCAGATGTGATCTATGCCTGCGGACCGACTCCGATGCTGCGTGCCATCAAGCAGTATGCAGAAGAGAACAAGATCGAGTGTTACATTTCGATGGAAGAAAGAATGGCCTGCGGAGTTGGCGCATGTCTGGGATGTGTCTGTCAGTCCAAAGAAGTGGATCACCACAGTCATGTTCATAACAAACGTGTCTGCAAAGACGGACCGGTATTTTTGGCGACGGAGGTGGAACTGTAATGGATATGCGGGTAAAGATTGCAGGTGTAGAGTGGAACAATCCGGTGACAGTGGCATCCGGAACATTTGGATCAGGGGAAGAATACAGTGAATTTGTAGACCTGAACCGTCTGGGCGCAGTCACTACAAAAGGAGTGGCAAATGTGCCGTGGCCGGGAAATCCGACCCCAAGAGTGGCAGAGATCCACAGTGGAATGATGAATGCCATCGGACTGCAGAATCCGGGAATCGATGTATTTTGTGAGCGGGATATTCCATTTCTGCGTCAGTTTGATACGAAGATCATTGTGAATGTGTGCGGAAGATCTGCGGAAGATTATTGTGAAGTGGTAGAACGTCTGGCAAATGAGGATGTGGATATGCTGGAGATCAATATTTCCTGTCCAAATGTCAAAGAAGGCGGAATCGCGTTCGGCCAGAACCCAAAGGCGGCAGAAGAGATTACAAAAGCAGTGAAAAAATATGCAAAGCAGCCGGTCATCATGAAACTGAGTCCGAATGTGACCAGTATCGCAGAGATGGCAAAAGCGGTAGAAGCCGGCGGGGCAGATGCTATTTCTCTGATCAATACTCTGACAGGAATGAAGATCGATATCAATCGTAAGACATTTGCGCTGGCAAATAAGACCGGCGGTGTCTCCGGTCCGGCAGTGCATCCGATTGCGGTTCGCATGGTATATGAGGCGGCCAATGCAGTGAATGTACCGATCATCGGTATGGGCGGAATCGAGAGTGCGGAAGATGCCATCGAGATGCTCTTAGTCGGAGCGAGTGCGGTATCCGTTGGAACAGCCAATTTTTATAATCCGACAGTAACCATGGACATCGTAGATGGAATTGAAGCGTACATGAAGCAGAATCATTTCGCAAGTGTGCAGGATATGGTTGGAATCGTAAAATAAGAAAAACAAAAAAGTGCGCCCGGATGATAGAATTGTGAAAAGGCATCTGAGATCTGCGCAGAGGTTGTGCCAGCACTGATTGCAAAAAAATAAGTGTGTCAGATTTGACATTTGAATAGGGATTTGTTAGTACAAGAATATAAAAAGGCACTACTGATAGTTGGTTAGTCCAAATTATTTTTTACTTAAAAAAGTAACCGTAATCCTTTGGGTGGTGTGCTACCCGTCAAGAGGACAATGAAAAATAATAAATTTTTCTCCGTCAGC
>OBXO01000110.1_pt1 | contig 96309 bp, 59 predicted proteins | sample 1501431 | NCBI WGS metagenome assembly OBXO01 (sample SAMEA2580163, study PRJEB22360) | human gut metagenome | biome: human gut; feature: human-associated habitat; material: faeces | place: Denmark | collected 2008/2010
ACAGCACCACGACGTTTAACAGCAATGCTGTCAACTACCGGAGAGTGAGTCTGGAAGACACGCTCAACGCCTTCGCCGTTGGAAATTTTACGAACAGTGAATGCAGAGTGCAGACCGCGGTTACGAATAGCGATAACCACGCCCTCGAATGCCTGCAGACGTTTTTTGGAACCTTCAACAACCCATACTTTCACTTCCACGGTATCACCCGGACGGAAGGAAGGTACGTCCTGCTTCATCTGTTCTTGTTCAAGTTGCTTAATAATGTTGCTCATAATTTAATCTCTTATCCTGGGTAAACTGATATTGGGGGCTTACGCCTGCCCATCATGTTTATGTTGCTGTTGTGCGTGTTCCTTTTTGAACTCCGCCAGCAACCTTGCTTGCTCTTCAGTCAGAGCCAGGTTTTCCAGAAGTTCAGGTCTTCTAAGCCAGGTCCGGCCCAGCGACTGCTTCAAACGCCAGCGACGTATCTCAGCGTGGTTCCCCGACAGTAACACCGCCGGTACTTCCATCTGCTCTAACACTTCAGGTCGGGTATAGTGCGGGCAATCCAGCAACCCATCAGCAAACGAATCTTCGATTGCCGAAGCCTCATGACCCAGAACTCCCGGAATAAACCGGGACACGGAGTCGATCAGCGTCATTGCCGGTAACTCACCACCGCTGAGTACGTAATCGCCGATTGACCATTCTTCGTCAATTTCGGTTTGAATCACGCGCTCATCTATTCCTTCATAGCGACCACATACCAGAATCAGCTTTTGATTCGTGGCCAGTTCGCTAACGCCCGCTTGATCAAGCTTGCGTCCCTGAGGTGACAGATAAATCACCTTTGCGCCTTCACCAGCCGCAGCTTTTGCTGCATGAATGGCGTCCCGTAAAGGTTGCACCATCATTAACATCCCCGGTCCGCCGCCGTAAGGACGATCGTCCACGGTACGGTGCCGGTCATGAGTAAAGTCACGAGGACTCCAACTCTGGATGTTCAGCAGGCCATTTTTTACTGCCCGGCCAGTTACCCCGTAATCGGTAATTGCGCGGAACATTTCTGGAAACAGGCTAACGATACCTATAAACACAAGCCAATCCCCATAACGCCGACTTTTACCGTTTATCCGGTGGTTTAAAAACCAGGATCCCAATCTACTTCGATAGTACGAGTAGCGAGATCGACTTTCTTGATAACCTGCCCATCGAGGAACGGCACAAGACGTTCCTTGATACCAAACGCATCTTTCAGGTTTGCCTTGATGACGATGACGTCATTCGAACCGGTTTCCATCATATCGACGACTTTACCGAGATCGTAGCCTTCAGTAGTCACTACCTGGCAGCCCATAAGGTCTTTCCAGTAGTAGGAACCATCTTCCAGCGCTGGCAACTGCGAGGAATCCACGACAATTTCGCAATTAGTCAGTAGATTCGCCGAATCACGATCGTCAACGCCTTTCAGCTTGATGATCAGATCCTGATTGTGGTGCTTCCAGCTTTCCAGCTGTACTTGCTGCCACTGACCCGCCTTCTGGATAAACCAGGGCTGATAGTCAAAAATGCTTTCGGCGTCTTCAGTGGAAGAAAACACTCTGAGCCAACCACGGATACCGTAAGAAGACCCCATTTTCCCCAAAACGATGGGTTCCACAGGAGCCTGTGCGGCGAGTTGCTTGCTCATCATGACCACCGTGACAGATTAAGCTGCTTTGTTTGCTGCTTTGATCAGCGTAGCTACGCGATCAGAAATAGTCGCGCCCTGGCCAACCCAGTGAGCGATGCGATCCAGATCCAGGCGAGTGCCTTCTTCTTTTTCGCTAGCGATTGGGTTAAAGAAGCCAACGCGCTCGATGAAGCGACCGTTGCGTGCATTACGGCTGTCGGTAACAACAACCTGGTAGAACGGACGCTTTTTAGCGCCGTGACGAGCTAAACGAATAGTAACCATAACATCCTCTTGTGTGAATAAAACACCCAGGCCCCATCGAGGAACGGAGCCCGGGTGTCATATTAAAAGCCCGAAAATTTTACTGATTTCTGGGGAAAATGCAATCAGCAGTTGATAACTCTGCTATAAAAGGCCGTTGGCGGTGCCGTCAGTTCAGTGCCGGCGTGCGCGCAGCCACCGGAGCGTACACGCAGTACGTGAGGATGGCGAGCACACCCCGGTGCCGAAATGGCAAACAAGCCAAGCCGATTAGCGGCCTGGGAATCCTGGGGGCATCATCCCCTTCATACCACGCATCATCTTCGCCATTCCGCCCTTCTTCATTTTCTTCATCATGCGCTGCATGTCGTCGAACTGTTTCAGAAGGCGGTTTACGTCCTGTACCTGCATACCGCAACCGGCAGCGATACGGCGTTTACGGGAACCTTTGATAATTTCCGGCTTAGCGCGTTCTTTCATCGTCATCGAGTTGATGATGGCTTCCATACGCACCAGCACTTTATCGTCCATCTGCGATTTCACATTGTCAGGGATCTGACCCATGCCCGGCAGCTTGCCCATCAGGCTTGCCATACCGCCCATGTTTTTCATCTGGTTAAGCTGTTCAAGGAAATCGTTGAGATCGAAGCCATCGCCTTTTTTCAGCTTGCTGGCTAATTTTTCTGCCTGTGCGCGGTCAACCTTGCTTTCGATATCTTCGATCAGCGACAGCACGTCGCCCATGCCGAGAATGCGCGAAGCAATCCTGTCCGGATGGAACGGCTCCAGTGCTTCGGTTTTCTCGCCGACGCCGAGGAATTTAATCGGCTTACCGGTAATATGACGAATAGAGAGCGCCGCACCGCCACGGGCATCACCATCAACTTTTGTCAGCACTACGCCGGTTAACGGCAGCGCTTCGTTAAAGGCTTTTGCGGTATTCGCGGCATCCTGACCGGTCATGGCGTCGACCACAAACAGCGTTTCTACCGGCTTGATAGAAGCGTGGACCTGTTTGATTTCGTCCATCATCGCTTCGTCAACGTGCAGACGACCGGCGGTATCCACCAGCAGCACGTCGTAGAATTTGAGTTTGGCTTCTTTCAGCGCGGCGTTAACGATATCGACCGGCTTCTGGCCGACATCCGACGGGAAGAAGTCGACACCGACCTGCTCGGCCAGCGTTTCCAGCTGTTTGATCGCCGCCGGGCGATAAACGTCCGCAGAGACCACCAGCACTTTCTTCTTGTGCTTCTCGCGCAGGAATTTACCCAACTTACCGACGCTGGTCGTTTTACCCGCACCCTGCAGGCCTGCCATCAGCACCACGGCTGGCGGCTGTGCAGCCAGATTCAGGGTCTGGTTTTCTTCGCCCATTGCCGCAACCAGTTCGTTACGGACAATCTTGACGAACTCCTGACCCGGCGTCAGGCTTTTGTTAACTTCATGACCAACCGCTTTCTCTTTTACGCGATTGATAAACTCACGCACTACCGGCAGCGCTACGTCAGCCTCCAGCAGCGCCATGCGCACTTCGCGCAGCGTCTCTTTAACGTTGTCTTCAGTAAGGCGTCCACGGCCACTGATATTGCGCAGCGTGCGCGACAAACGATCGGTTAAATTATCAAACATTGTCTCTCGCCTGGGGTGGAAACGGTCGGTCGCGACAGCGACACATCAACAGAAATTTGTCGCAGTATAACATGAAGCCGCCTTTGTTGTTATGCAACGGTTGGAGCAGCGGTCACGTAACGCTATACTGCTTTTCTTTATCACTGGCCAACTGTCGACACCTATATGCCCGTTTTTGCTCTGCTCGCCCTTGTCGCCTACTCAGTCAGCCTCGCGCTGATTATTCCCGCTCTGCTGCAAAAAAACAGCGGCTGGCGGCGTATGGCTATTCTCTCTGCGGCCGTTGCGCTGGTAAGCCATGCTATCGCCCTGGAAGCGCGTATCCTACCCGGCGGTGAAAGCGGACAAAACCTGAGTCTGTTGAACGTCGGCTCGCTGGTAAGCCTGATGATCTGTACGGTAATGACCATCGTCGCGTCCCGCAATCGTGGCTGGCTATTGCTGCCCATTGTCTACGCCTTTGCGCTGATAAACCTGGCCTTCGCCACGTTTATGCCTAACGAGTTCATCACTCATCTCGAAGCTACGCCGGGCATGATGATCCATATCGGGCTTTCGCTTTTCGCTTACGCCACGCTGATTATCGCCGCACTCTATGCGCTACAGTTGGCATGGATCGATTACCAACTGAAAAACAAAAAACTGGCCTTCAGCAATGAGATGCCGCCACTGATGAGTATTGAGCGGAAGATGTTTCATATCACCCAAATTGGCGTGGTTCTGCTGACGCTCACCCTGTGCACTGGCCTGTTTTACATGCATAACCTGTTCAGTACCGAGAACATTGATAAAGCCGTTCTCTCTATCGTGGCATGGTTTGTCTATATCGTTCTGTTGTGGGGACATTACCATGAAGGTTGGCGCGGACGTCGCGTCGTATGGTTTAACGTCGCAGGCGCTGGCATTCTGACGCTGGCCTATTTCGGCAGCCGTATCCTGCAGCAGTTCGTGAGTTAAATCTTTAAGGAACCCTACGTGGAACACATCTCCACCACCACGCTCATTATCACGCTCCTCATCATGGTGGTCATTTCCGCCTATTTTTCCGGTTCTGAAACCGGAATGATGACCCTGAATCGCTACCGCCTACGCCATCGGGCCAAACAGGGAAATCGTCAGGCAAAACGCGTTGAAAAGTTACTTCGCAAGCCGGATCGCCTGATAAGCCTGGTGCTCATCGGTAATAATCTGGTGAATATCCTGGCCTCAGCACTCGGCACCATTGTCGGTATGCGCCTGTATGGCGATGCTGGCGTCGCCATTGCCACCGGTGTACTGACGTTTGTGGTGCTGGTTTTTGCCGAAGTCCTGCCAAAGACGATTGCCGCGCTATATCCGGAAAAAGTTGCCTATCCGAGCAGCGTCCTGCTGGCTCCGCTGCAGATTCTGATGATGCCGTTAGTATGGCTACTCAACACCATTACGCGGCTTCTGATGCGCATGATGGGCATCAAAACGGATATCGTAGTGAGCGGTTCGCTGAGTAAAGATGAACTGCGAACGCTGGTGAATGAATCGCGCTCGCAAATCTCACGCCGTAACCAGGATATGCTGTTGTCAGTGCTGGACCTGGAAAAAGTCAGCGTCGATGACATCATGATCCCGCGTAATGAAATCATCGGCATTGATATTAACGATGACTGGAAATCAATCGTGCGTCAGCTTTCGCACTCCCCGCACGGTCGTATTGTGCTGTATCGCGACTCGCTCGACGATGCCATCAGTATGCTGCGCGTACGTGAAGCCTGGCGATTGATGGCCGAGAAAAAAGAGTTCACCAAAGAGACCATGTTACGCGCCGCCGACGAAATTTATTACGTTCCGGAAGGCACACCACTCAGCACCCAGCTCATTAAATTTCAGCGCAATAAGAAGAAAGTGGGCCTGGTCGTTAATGAATATGGCGATATTCAAGGACTGGTTACGGTCGAGGATATTCTGGAAGAGATTGTTGGTGACTTCACGACCTCAATGTCACCGACGCTTGCCGAAGAAGTCACGCCGCAGAATGACGGTTCGGTGATCATTGACGGTAGCGCCAACGTTCGTGAAATCAATAAGGCGTTTAACTGGCACCTGCCGGAAGATGACGCACGTACCGTGAACGGTATTATTCTTGAAGCGCTGGAAGAGATCCCGGTTGCCGGCACACGTGTGCGTATTGGGCAGTACGATATCGATATTCTCGACGTGCAGGATAATATGATTAAACAGGTGCAGGTGTTGCCCGTCAAACCGCTGCGGGAAAGCGTATCGGACCAGTGAGAGTAATCCAGACCGGGTAGCGCATCAGCATTACCCGGTCTGAGGCTGATTAGCCTTTGGCTTTCGCCACAGAGACCATCGCCGCACGGATGGTACGTCCGTTCAGGGTATAGCCTTTCTGCATAACCATCAGCACATTACCGGCAGCAACGTCATCAGACTCTACCATTGCAATCGCCTGGTGCACGTTCGGGTCCATCGGCACGTCGATATCCGCAACCACCTGTACGCCAAACTTCGCCACAACATCCAGCATTGACTTACGGGTCAGCTCAATACCTTCGACCATAGCCGCCATAGCGTCATTGTCTTTGTCCGCAACTTCCAGCGCACGGTCCAGGCTATCCAGCACCGGCAGCAGTTCGTTGACGAATTTTTCCAGTGCAAACTTATGCGCTTTTTCTACGTCCAGTTCGGTACGACGACGCAGGTTTTCCATTTCCGCTTTGATACGCAACACGCTGTCGCGCTCGCGCGTTTCGGCTTCAGCAAGCTGAGCTTCCAGATTCGCAATTTTTTCATCGCGCGGATCCACCTGCTCAGCAGAAGCGTCTGGTTCAACCGCCTCAACTTCTTCGTGCTGATCCATGATAATTTCTTCCGGGGCTTGCCCCTCAGGCGTTTTCTGTTCTTTACTACTCATGAATTTCTCCGCGTTTTTTTCGCATTCATCTCGCTAACTTGGCTTATTATGGGGATCAGATTCAGGGATTCAAGGGAAGTACTCACATTGTCACTAATCTTCGTTACAAGGACCTCGAGAAAATGAACAAACATTTCAAGTGTATTGGCATTGTGGGGCATCCACGTCACCCCACTGCACTGACCACACATGAAATGCTCTACCGTTGGCTGTGCGCCAAAGGTTATGAGGTTATCGTTGAGCAACAAATCGCCCACGAGCTGCAGCTGAAAAATGTGAAAACAGGTACGCTCGCAGAGATTGGCCAGCAGGCAGACCTCGCCGTGGTAGTCGGCGGCGACGGCAATATGCTGGGCGCCGCACGCACCCTGGCACGTTATGACATCAAGGTTATTGGCATTAACCGCGGTAATCTTGGTTTTCTGACCGACCTTGACCCAGACAATGCCCACCAACAGTTAGCTGACGTGCTGGAAGGCCACTACATCAGCGAAAAGCGCTTTTTACTTGAAGCCCAGGTGTGCCAACAGGATTGCCAGAAGCGTATTAGCACTGCGATCAATGAAGTTGTGTTGCACCCCGGAAAAGTGGCGCACATGATTGAATTTGAAGTCTATATCGATGAAATTTTTGCCTTCTCCCAGCGTTCGGACGGCTTGATTATTTCCACACCGACCGGCTCTACCGCCTACTCGCTCTCTGCCGGAGGTCCGATCCTGACGCCTTCGCTGGATGCTATTACGCTGGTCCCGATGTTCCCGCATACACTTTCCGCACGACCGCTGGTGATCAACAGTAGCAGCACCATTCGCCTGCGCTTCTCTCATCGCCGTAACGATCTGGAAATCAGTTGCGACAGCCAGATCGCCCTGCCTATCCAGGAAGGTGAAGACGTATTAATTCGCCGCTGTGATTATCATCTGAACCTGATACACCCAAAAGATTACAGCTATTTCAACACATTAAGCACTAAACTAGGCTGGTCAAAAAAATTATTTTAATTTAACGCCAACCTCTTTACTGTATAAAAAACCAGTTTATACTGTATGTAATTACAGTTATGGTTTTTCATACAGGAAAACAGCTATGTTGGCACAACTGACCATCAGCAATTTTGCTATCGTTCGTGAACTTGAGATCGATTTCCAGAACGGAATGACCGTTATTACCGGTGAAACCGGTGCGGGTAAGTCCATTGCCATTGATGCTCTCGGTTTGTGCCTGGGCGGACGCGCAGACGCCGACATGGTACGTGCAGGCGCTACGCGAGCCGACCTCTGCGCGCGATTCGCCTTAAAAGACACCCCCGCGGCTCTGCGCTGGCTGGAAGAAAACCAGCTTGAGGAAGGCCGTGAATGTTTGCTGCGTCGTGTTATCAGCAGCGATGGACGTTCACGCGGCTTCATTAACGGCACTGCCGTACCGTTGTCACAGCTGCGCGAGCTGGGCCAGTTGCTTATTCAAATCCACGGTCAGCATGCGCATCAGCTCCTGACAAAATCAGAACACCAAAAGTCTCTGCTGGATGGTTACGCCAATGAAGCGTCCCTGACTCAGGAAATGGCTGCGCGCTACCAGCTGTGGCACCAAAGCTGCCGTGACCTGGCGCATCATCAACAACAGAGTCAGGAACGCGCAGCCCGGGCGGAACTGTTGCAATACCAGTTAAAAGAACTGAACGAATTCAACCCGCAGCCGGGTGAATTTGAGCAAATTGATGAAGAGTACAAGCGTCTGGCTAACAGCGGGCAATTGCTCACCACCAGCCAACAGGCGCTGGCTATCCTGGCGGATGGCGAAGACATCAACCTGCAAAGCCAGCTGTACACTGCAAAGCAACTGGTCACTGAACTGGCAGGCATGGACGGCAAACTTTCCGGTATCCTGGATATGCTGGAAGAGGCCACGATCCAACTCAGCGAAGCCAGCGACGAGCTGCGCCACTATTGCGATCGTCTGGATTTGGATCCTAACCGTTTGTTCGAACTTGAACAGCGTATTTCCAAACAAATCTCATTGGCCCGCAAGCATCATGTTGCCCCTGAAGCGCTGCCACAGTTCTATCAGTCATTGCTGGATGAACAACAGCAGTTAGACGATCAGGCCGACTCGCTCGAAACCTTAACCCTGGCGGTGAACAATCACCACCAGCAGGCTCTGGAAACGGCAAAAATGCTGCACAAACAGCGCCAGCATTATGCTCAGGAGCTGGGACAACTGATTACAGAGAGCATGCATACTCTCTCAATGCCGCACGGTGTCTTTTGCATTGATGTGAAATTTGAGGAACATCATTTGAGCGCAGACGGTGCCGATCGCGTAGAGTTTAAAGTGACCACTAACCCAGGCCAGCCGTTGCAGCCGATTGCGAAAGTGGCTTCAGGTGGGGAACTGTCGCGCATTGCGCTGGCTATTCAGGTTATTACCGCACGCAAAATGGAAACACCGGCGCTGATTTTCGATGAAGTGGATGTCGGTATCAGCGGCCCGACTGCTGCGGTAGTGGGAAAAATGCTGCGTCAGTTGGGCGAGTCAACTCAGGTAATGTGCGTTACTCACTTGCCGCAGGTTGCTGGCTGTGGTCATCAACACTTCTACGTCAGCAAAGAAACGGATGGCGCGATGACCGAAACACACATGCAGCCGCTTGATAAACGCGCTCGCCTGCAGGAATTAGCCCGCCTGCTTGGCGGTAGCGAAGTGACGCGCAATACCCTCGCAAATGCAAAAGAACTGCTGGCGGCATAAACTTTTTTACCTTGTTAAGGTCTGAGTTCAACATAAAATCGCCGACCGACCCGACAGCAAAAGGTTTTAAAGTGGTGAAAGGTCTATTATCATCGGCATATTACATATGAGCCGCGTACTGCTCGGGCCCGAAAAGGAATCAAATCACTATGCGCTGTAAAACGCTGACTGCTGCTGCAGCAGTACTACTGATGTTGACTGCAGGCTGTTCCACTCTGGAGCGAGTGGTTTACCGCCCTGACATCAACCAGGGAAATTATCTGACACCTACCGATGTCGCCAAAGTGCGCACGGGTATGACGCAACAGCAGGTTGCTTATGCTCTGGGTACACCAATGATGTCCGATCCTTTTGGCACTAACACCTGGTTTTATGTGTTCCGTCAGCAACCTGGTCATGAAGGCGTAACCCAGCAAACACTGACGCTGACCTTTAACAGCAGCGGCATTTTGACGAACATTGATAACAAACCTGCTTTGACCGACAACAAGTAGGATTAACAGATTAAAAAAAGGTGCTCAATGAGCACCTTTTTTATTGTCTGCTATTTTTTAGCAGATTTCTCTGCTCGCTGTCTGCGCAGCTCTTTCGGATCGGCAATCAGTGGCCGGTAAATTTCCACCCTATCACCGTCCTGGAGAACATCAGCAAGCTTTACCGGACGGCTGTAAATGCCCACTTTATTTTTGCTGAGATCGATATCGGTACGTAATTCCAGCAGCCCGGAAGCGCGGATAGCCTCTTCCACCGTAGCGCCCTGTTGCAGCGTCACACGCTGTAGATACTGTTTCTCGGGCAGCGCATACGCCACTTCAACGACAATTTTAGCTGACGCTGACACTGTAAACCTCTTTCGCGCGGACCGTGAAGGCCTGCACCATGTTTGAAGCCAGCTCTTTAAAGATACGACCAAATGCCAGCTCGATTAACTTATTGGTAAACTCAAAATCGAGATGAAATTCAATGCGGCACGCTTCATGACTCAGTGGCGTAAACTTCCATCCGCCAATGAGTTTCTTGAACGGTCCGTCGACCAGATGCATCAGGATGCTCTGGTTACTGGTCAATTGATTGCGCGTGGTGAACGTTTTGCTAATCCCTGCTTTCGAGACATCCACCGCTGCGGTCATCTGTCCCGGAGTCGACTCCAGCACACGGCTACCGGTGCATCCCGGTAAAAACTGGGGATAGGATTTAACATCATTCACTAGCTGATACATCTGTTCCGCACTGTAAGGTACTAAAGCGGTCCGGCTAATCTGAGGCATAACAATTTCCATCAATATCAATCACACAAATAATACCATTTATCCCCCGCTAAAAAAAACGCTATAGCCTAACTCGTGCTAAGATAGCGCCTTGCGCCCCGCTGGATGAAATGGGGTGTTTTTCGATTCCAGATTACCTATACTGAGCGGCATTATGACGAAGAAAAAAGCACACAAACCTGGCTCAGCCACAATCGCGCTTAACAAGCGCGCACGACACGAATACTTTATTGAAGAAGAGTTCGAAGCAGGACTCGCTCTGCAAGGTTGGGAAGTCAAATCCCTGCGGGCGGGTAAAGCTAACATCGGCGACAGCTACGTCATCCTTAAAGACGGCGAAGCGTTCCTGTTTGGCGCCAACTTCACGCCAATGGCTGTTGCCTCAACGCATGTGGTATGTGATCCCACCCGTACCCGTAAGCTGTTGTTAAACCAACGTGAGCTCGACTCCCTGTATGGTCGAATGAATCGTGACGGTTATACCGTTGTTGCGCTTTCACTGTACTGGAAAAATGCCTGGTGCAAAGTGAAAATTGGCGTCGCGAAAGGTAAGAAACAGCACGACAAGCGCTCCGATGTGAAAGAACGCGAATGGCAGTTAGATAAAGCGCGTATTATGAAAAATGCTGGTCGCTAAACGCTATTCTCCTGTGACCAGTCTCTCATCCTGAGACTGGTTCTTATTTTTTAGTTATTGAAACCCACTCAATACATTCATCAGGTTTATGGTTTATTTGTGCTGAATCGTTCAGGTATGAAATAAACTCCCCTGGCATTACCGTAGCGCCCCATAGTCTAATAAAATAAAACTTCAAGACCATGTCACCTATATTCAAACTTATTTAATAACACTATTATTACTGTTGTTTATTATATCACCCCTCATTTCAATTAAAATAAAAAACCTTTAAATACAATAAGTTAACTAAAAATAAATCATTAAACACACACCGGAAAGTATACTTTTCAATTAGCCAAATATATTTTTAATATGGATAAGTTGCAGAATACATTCTTTCTGACTATATCATCTAATACGAAAGAACTATTCAGCTAACAGGGCCCGAACGTATTTGATAAGTAAATGAACCTCTGCATGACCTAATCAATGTAATTACATGTGTAAATTCATCTTTATGGTGAACGGGGCCCCTGTCTGCTCATTTTCCCAGCGCGCTGTTGCGGATTAATACTCCCGACATGCCATCAGGAGTGAACATATGCGTCTACTCGCCGTTGTATCAAAATTAACTGGCGTTTCCACAAATGTTGAATCCTCTGAAGTTACGCTCAGTTCGCCTTCTATCGTGAAACTGTCGGTGTCACGTGAGGAGGTAAGTCAACTGACTCGCGTGAATCAGGATCTGGTTGTCACTCTCCGCTCAGGTGAAACCATCACCATTAAGAACTTCTATGTCGGAAAAGGTGATGCACAAAACCAGCTTGTTCTGGAAGACAGTAATGGCGCGCTGTGGTGGGTTCAGGATACTGATGGGGCATTCCATTTCCAGCATCTGGACGATCTCACTCCGCTAATGACTGCCGAGGGAAGCCATGAAGGCGGCGCCGTCTGGCCGTGGGTTCTTGGTGGGATCGCGGTCGCAGGCGGGATTGGCCTCGCGGCGGGTGGTGGAGGTGGCGGCGGTGGTGGCGGCGGGAGTGATAATAACGCCGGCAACGGAAATGGCGGAAATGGCGGAAATGGCAACGGTGGTAATGGGGATGGTGGTTCACCGCCAACAACAACCCCTAACATGCCTGACGTACCCGTTATCACCAGCGTAATCGATAACCAGGAGCTGATTACTGGCCCTGTTAATCAGCTGGAATCCACCAACGACAATACGCCCACTCTTCAGGGCACCGGCCCCGCAAATGCCACATTGCATATTTTTGATAACGGCGTCGAAATAGGCCAGGTCACTATCGATGCCAACGGCAACTGGTCGTTTACGCCATCCTCTCCACTCGCAGACGGTACCCACAAGTTTACCGTCAGTGCATCAGACGGTACGGGCAGCAGCGACATGTCGGACAGTTGGGAGATTATTGTCGATACGCTTGCCCCCGACGCCCCTGTGGTCACAGAAGTAACTGACGATTCAGGTTCCATTAAAGGCTTGATAGGTAATAACGGTGTAACCGACGATGCCACGCCAACACTCACAGGCACTGGTGAAGCGGGCTCTTACATCAGCATTTCTGATAATGGCATTCTGATTGGCATGGTTCAGGTGGATGACAATGGTAACTGGACGTTTACACCTGACACGCCGCTTAGCGACGGTGTTCATAATCTGACGCTGACGCAAACTGACGATGCGGGTAACGTGAGCGCGGAAACGAGTGTACCGACATTCACCGTCGATACTACCCCGCCTGAAGGCGCGGTCATTTCCTCCGTAAACCTGCAAGGCACCGAGGTAACCGGTAGTGCAGAGGTGGGAAGCCAGGTCATTATCATCGGTAGTAATAATCAGGTTTTGGGTTCAACTACCGTTGATCAAACCGGCAATTTCGTCATCGCGATTTCACCTTCACAGACGCACGGTGAAGCGCTGATCGCGAAGATTCAGGACCAGGCAGGCAACGTCGGGCCAGACACGTCCTTCAATGCCACCAACTCTGGCTACCCGGGCGTGCCTGTTATCATCAGCATTGTGGATGATGTTACCCCCTCAACTGGGCCATTGAACAATAATCAGGCCACCAACGACCCAACGCCTACGATCTCGGGTACCGCAGACGCCAACAGCACGGTTAACATTTATAACAACGGCGCGCTTGTTGTAAGCGTGCTTGCCGATTCCAGCGGCAACTGGACCTGGACCTCCAACACCAACTTGCAGGACGACTCATACTCCTTCACCACCACAGCAACCAACCACCTGGGCACGGGAGGAACGTCAGCGGCATTCAATATCACTATCGATACTCAGCCACCGTCAGCTCCGGACGATCTGAACGTATCTGCCGACGGCTCTGTCGTCACCGGTACAGCCGAACCAGGAAGTACCGTGACCATCAATAATAATAACGGTCTTCAGATCGGCAGCGGCGTCGCCGGAACGGATGGCTTATTTACCATCACCATTAACCCGCCTCAGACCAATGGTGAAACCATTACCGCTATCGCCACCGATCCTGCCGGGAACCCAAGCCTACCGGAAACCGCGCTCGCGCCAGACATCACGGCCCCGCTGCCGCCAGCTAATCTGGTGATTAATCCTACAGGCGATCAGGTTACCGGCATGGCGGAACCCAACAGTACGGTACATATTCTGGATCCTGGTGGCGCGATAATTGGAACAGTAACCGCCGGCTCGAACGGAGAATTCACCGCCACGCTGGTTCCGCCGCAGACCAACGGAGAACATCTTGTCGCCAACGCGACGGATGCTGCTGGCAATACCAGCGGCAACAGCGCGATTACCGCCCCGGATACCACGGCGCCTGACGCGCCAACCGGCGTCACCGTCGCCGGGGACGGTGGTTCTGTAAGCGGACATGCTGAAGCGGGAAGCACCGTCACTGTAAAAGACAGCAATGGTATTCAGATCGGCACAGGCCAGGCAGACAGCGGTGGCAACTTCACGGTGTCGATTACGCCGTCGAAAATGAACGGCGAAACGGTAAAAGTTACCGCAACGGACAGCAGCAATAACGAGAGTCAGCCAACTTCCGCGGTGGCTCCGGATATTACCGCCCCAGGAACGCCCATCATCACCGCCGTGACGGATGACCAGCCCATGTATCAGGGCCCTCTCAATAACGGCGATGTCACCAACGATAGCAAACCTAAGCTGGAAGGCACCGCCGAAGCAGGTTCTCAGGTCAAAATTTACGATAACGGCACCCTGCTGACGACCGTTGTCGCTGATATCAACGGTAACTGGAACTATACGCCAGTCTCGGCGCTAAGCGAGGGCGCTCACATCTTCACGGTGACCTCCACAGACGCCGCGAATAACACCAGCAGCGCGGCAAGCTGGAAAATAATTGTCGATACAATTGCGCCAACTGTTCCAGTGATAACGTTGGTTAACGATGACGTTGGCAGCATTACGGGCAGCGTTGCAAATAACGGTTGGGTCACCAACGACAATACGCCAACCATCTCGGGTACCGGTGAGCCAGGTTCACTGGTAAACCTGTACGATGGCATTCAGTTATTGACGGTTATTCTTGTCGACAGCTCGGGTACCTGGAGTTATACCGTTCCGGGGAATCAGGTGCTCAGCGATCGCACCCATCAGTTTACGGTATCGGCAACTGATGCCGCCGGTAATGTCATCACCTCACCCACAGTGGTCAGCGTTACCGTAGATACCCAACCGCCAGGCGCTCCTGTCATTTTGGCTGCTACCGACGACGTTGGGAATGCACCGATCGATCTGCCTACCGGAAGCCGTTCAAACGATACCTTGCCAGAGCTGAAAGGAACCGGAACAGACGGTTCTAAGATCACTCTTTATGATGGAGCTACGCCAATTGGAAGCACGACTGTTTTGCCCGGAGGCACCTGGAGTATTCAACTCGACCAACCGCTCAGTGAAGGCACACACAATTTATCCGCTATTGCCACGGACGTTGCAGGCAACGCCAGCAATGCCGGGACCTTTACGCTAACGATTGATACCACCCCACCAGCAGCCCCGGTTATCAGCTCCGCAGAAGGTCTGATTGGGACAAATCTACAAACGCTGAGTAACGGCAGCAGTACCAAGAGCTTGAATCCCGAACTCTCCGGAACCGGCGAGCCCGGCGCGAAGATTACGATTTATGATAATGGCGGTTCCATTGGTACCGTCACCGTACAGCCAAACGGCACCTGGACATTTACCCCAACCTCACTCACCGACGGGCCGCATAAGTTCACCGCTACAGCGACTGACGTTGCAGGCAACACGGGGATCCCATCGGCCAGCTTTACCTTGACGGTAGACAACACACCTCCCGCACAACCAGCCGCGCCAATCATTACCGACGATGTGGCTCCAGTAACGGGTGTGGTCACTAACGGCAACACCAACGATACCACGCCAACCTTTAGCGGCACGGGGAACGTCGGAGATTTGATTACCGTTTATCTGAACGGCACTCCCCCTTTGCAGGGAACGACAACAGTAGGTGCAGACGGAACCTGGAGCTTTACTCCGCCAGCACCGGTTACTCCAGGTACTTACCAGGTAACCCTCACCGCAACCGATCCTGCAGGCAACGTCAGCCAGCCATCAACAGCTATAACACTGAACATCGACACGACGCCGTCTGCGCCGCCGGTGATTATCGCCGCCAATGATAACGTCGGCGATATCATGGGTGACCTTGCACCCAACGCCGTGACCGATGACACCACGCCAACCATTCGTGGTACAGGTGTCAATGGAGACATCATCACTCTGTATAACGGCGGTACGGTGATCGGTACTGCAACGGTGGCAGGCGGTACCTGGAGTATTACCCCCGGGACTGCGCTGGCAAACGGGAGCTACACATTAAGCGCTACCGCAACAGACCCCGCAGGTAACGTCAGCGACAATTCAAACAGCATTTCGTTTACGGTTAACAACACGAAGTTAACGTTGCCGCAGGTCACGGATATCCAGGATAACGTTGGCGTCTTTACCGGTTCGCTAACCAGCGGCAGCGTCACGGACGATACAACGCCAACCATTAGCGGTATCGGCACACCGGGCAGTACGGTTTTGATTTTCGATGGTAACAATCCCATCGCCATTGCGACAGCTACCGTTGCTGCTAACGGCAGTTGGAGTGTGGATGTCCCCCTCACGCCCAATATCACTCACACACTGACTTTCGGCGCCGTGGATGACGCAGGTAACTCACTGGCAGCAGATAACCCGCTGACGTTGATTGTCGATACCCTGCCGCCTGTAACGCCTACGGTTACCAGCGTAGACCCGAACGGTACGCTGGTTAGCGGCTCTGCCGATCCAGGCAGTACCGTCATCATTCGCAGCGGTACTTCGATCCTCGGCCAAGGGATCGCTGACGATTCAGGTAACTTCGCTGTCACAATTTCGCCAGCGCAAACAACCGGTCAGGCGCTCAACGCCATCGCTCAGGATCCCGCCGGAAATCAAAGCGACCCGACAACGTTTAGCGCTGCTACCTCCAGCGTTCCTCATCCACCAACTCTTGAGATCGTTGATGACATCGCGCCCATCATGGGGGTGATTGGCAACGGTAAAACCACCAATGACACCTTACCACTGCTGCAAGGGACTGCCACTGCAGGAGCGACTGTTAATATTTATGTAAATGGTGTTTTGCAAGTTCCATCGGTAATAGCCGACGTTGTTTCTGGCGCATGGAGTTATCAGTTACCCGCCCCACTAACTAACGGTGCAACTTATAACTTCACTGTGTCGCAAACCGTCGGTGGCATACCCAGCGGTCAGTCACCCAACTACGCTATCACCATCGACACGACGGCACCGCAAGCGCCAACGATCACCAGCATTATCGACGATGTTGCCCCCGGCACTGGCTCGTTGGATAAAGGGCAAATTACAAATGATTCACGTCCGACGCTCAACGGAACTGGCGAACCCGGGGCAACCATTACCCTCTACGATAACGGTGTCGCTTATGCCACAACGACCGTAAACAGTAACGGATTCTGGAGCTTTACTCCGACAGCACCGCTGGGAGAAGGCGATCATCTCTTTACCGCCCGCGCAACGGACGCCGCTGGCAACCAGGGAGATCCATCCAGTGATTTCCGGATCATTGTCGATACCCTGGTACCGAATGCGCCATCTATTGTGACGGTCACGGACAACGTTGGTACGATCCAGCCCCTGACCTCAGGGCAGTTGACCAATGATAATACCCCAACGCTTGCTGGCGTTACCGAGGCGGATTCGGTTGTTACCATCCGCGATAATGGCACGGTAATCGGCACAACCACCAGCGACGAAAATGGCAACTGGAGCTTTACGCCTGCCCCTGCTCTCGGAGAAGGAAGCCACTCGCTGACTGCCAGCATTACAGATAACGCGGGTAACATTAGCCCGACAACGCCACCATTTGTGGTCGTCGTCGACACGCTGGCGCCAGCCGCACCGAGCATTACCTCAGTAATTGACGATCAGCCCGGCAATACCGCGCTGACCAACGGACAGCTTACAAACGATGCGCAGCCTACCCTGAACGGCAAAGGCGAGATTGGCGCCATCATCACGATCCGTGATAACGGCGCTGAAATAGGTACAACTCAGGTGGACGAGTCAGGTAACTGGAGCTTCACTCCGGATGCTCCGCTGGGACAGGGGCAACATATTTTCACCGTCGTTGCCACAGATCAGGCGGGGAACACAGGCGGAGTATCATCATCGTTTACTATTGAGCTGGACTCTATTGCCCCGTCAATACCGGTCATCAGTTCGGTGCAGGACAATACCGCGCCGACAACCGGGCCTATCTCCAACGGGCAAATCAGCAACGAAAGTCGCCCGGCGCTCAGCGGTACCGGTGAAGTTGGCGCGACCATTACCGTGCTGAGCGATGGTCAGCCGATTGGCACCACCATCGTCGGCGCAGGCGGAAGCTGGAGTTTTACACCCTCCGCGGCATTGGGTAACGGCCAGCATACTCTGACCGTCACGGCTACAGATAGCGCAGGCAATACCAGCCTGCCTTCTGGTGGCTTTACCTACACCGTCGATACTCTGGCACCGACAGCACCAGTGATTACTCAGGTTGCGGATGATGTCGGCCCACTGATTGGAAATCTGAACAACGGTCAGGCCACGAACGATCCACTTCCGACGCTTAGCGGTACGGCAGAAGCCAATTCCATGGTGAAAATTTACGATAACGGAGCGCTGATCGGATCTGCTCCTGTAGATGGTACGGGCGCCTGGACCTTCACACCGGGAACCCCACTTAGCAACGGTAACCACGCGCTGACGGTAACAGTCACCGACGCGGCTGGAAACGTCAGCCCGACGTCTGCGGGATTTAACATCGTTGTTGATACCGTCGCCCCGCTTGCGCCAACGATTATCCAGGCGTTTGATGACGTGCACCCGGGAACCGGAACGCTATCGAACGGAGCCTTTACCAACGACACCCGTCCCGTACTCAGCGGCTCAGCGGAAGCCGGTGCCCGGGTAGCCATCTACGATAATGGCGCGCTGCTGGCAACGGTGACTGCGACGATAGACGGCACCTGGGAATATCTGACCACCACACTTGGCAACGGTCAGCATGTGTTTACCGCTATCGCCACCGACGCCGCCGGGAACGTGAGTCCTGTCTCAGGCGGGTTTACGATTAATGTCGACACCATTGCACCATCCGTCCCGTTGCTGGTCTCTGTGGTGGATGATATCGCAGGCGGCGTGTTCAATGCAGCGCTCAGCAACGGACAGCTGACCAACGATGCGCGCCCGACGCTGAACGGCACCGCCGAGGCAGGCAGTACCGTCAGCATCTATGACGGAAGCACCCTGTTGGGTACCGCGCTGGTGCAAAGCAATAACAGTTGGTCGTTTACCCCAACCACACCGCTGGCGAATGGATCGCACACCTTCACAGTCACCGCCACTGATGCGGCGGGCAACACCAGCGGCGCGACGGCAGGCTTTAGCGTGGTGGTTGACACCACGGCGCCGACGCAGCCTTCAATCAGCAGCATTTTTGACGATGTCGGGCCAAACACCGGGCCGATTGGCAGCAATCAGCCGACCAACGACGCGCGCCCAACGTTAAACGGCATCACGGAAGCCAACGCGCGAGTTGATATTTATGATAACGGCAGCTTTGTCACCAGCGTAACGGCGGATGGCAGCGGCAACTGGAGCTACACCCCGACTACCGCGCTGGCACAAGGTACCCACTCGTTTACCATCACTGCAACGGACAGTGCGGGTAATACCAGTGGCATATCGTCTGCGGCAGCGATCGTGGTCGATACCGTTGCCCCGGGTATCCCAACCGGGCTGGCGGTAAACGCCAACGGCACCGCGCTCACCGGCGTTGCCGAGCCAAACAGCACGGTCATTATTACCTCCAGCGGCGGAACGGTGCTCGGCACGGCAACCGCCAACGCCTCCGGTAATTTCACCTTCACTCTGAACCCACCGCAAATCAGTGGGCAAACTCTGATGGTCAGCGCACAGGATGCCGCAGGCAACATCGGTACGGCGGGTAACGTGCTGGCACCGTTTACCGGCGTACCACCTGCGCCTGTTATTGCCAGCGTGCTCGATGACGTCGGCACTATCATGGGACCCGTCGCTCCCGGTAAAACCACCAATGACACCCTGCCAACGCTCAGCGGAACGGCGCAAGCTAACGCCGTCATCAATCTGTACAACAACGGCGTGCTAATGGGCTTCACGACCGCAGACGGTAACGGGATCTGGAGCTTTACCCCATCCGGTGCACTCAGCGAAGGTAACCATGCGTTTACCGCCACGGCAACCAACGCCAACGGCGCAAGTGGGTTGTCCGGTTCGTTCAGCGTGATCGTGGACACCACGCCACCGACCGCGCCAACGATCCTGATCAGCGCCGATGGCGGTACCGTCAGCGGCGTCGCCGAAGCGGGAAGCACAGTCACCATTTCTCTGCCCGGCGGCACCAGCGTGACGGCAATCGCCAACAGCAGCGGTGTCTACAGCGTCAACCTGCCGGTTCGCCAGATTGAAGGGCAGTCACTGTCCGCCACGGCGACCGATGCGGCGGGAAATATCTCATCGCCGACAAACGCTCTCGCACCAGTATTGCCGCTGCAGGCTGAAGACAATGTCACCAGCCTGCCGCTACAAACCGATGTCACCGTCAGCACCGAGCATCAAAGCGATTATGGTTTCCTGTTGGTCAATGCGCTGGGAAATGTCGCCAACGTGCTGGGGAACGATACGGCAAGCGTGAATTTCAGCATCGCTTCTGGTGGCAGCGGATCCATTACAATCAATGCCGCAGCGACCGGCGTAGTGCTGTCGCTGTTAAACACACTTGAAGTCGTCATCCAGCGCTTTGACACCGCGCTGAATGCCTGGGTGACGGTGGTGGATACCGGAAAACCAGACTTTGCCAGCCTCCTCACTCTGGGCGCCTCAGGCGTAACGCTCAATTACAGCGGACTGACTGGCGGTGATTACCGCGTGGTCAGCTACAACACCAACCTGCTGGCGACCGGGGCATACACCAGCCTTGATGTCTCAGTGGTAAAAGCCAGCGCAGGAACCATCACCGGCGGTACTACCGAGTCTGGCAATATCATCACCGATACCGATCCCGCCAACGGGCAGGATAATGCCCCTTCCGGCACGCTGGTCACCGCCATCACCGACGGTAACGGCAACGTCGTGAACATCCCGGCGGGCGGCATTGATGTGCAGGGGAAATACGGCATCCTGCATATCAATCAGAACGGTAGTTACACCTATACCCTGACCAATACGTCAATCTCGGTGTATGGCCGTTCCGAAAGTTTCACCTACACGCTGACGCATGGCAGCGATCACTCCTCGGCAAAACTGGTGGTAACGCTCGGTCAGGCGCCCACCACCAGTACGGTAACCGCGGCAGACGATGTGGCTGCGCTGACTTACGGGACGCAGGTCATCGCGGTTGATCATGGCACATCACAGCAAACCGGCTTCACCCTCGCCAACGTCGGACTGGGTAATGTGCTGGATGTCAGTCTGGTTAATGGTTTAACCAATCCGATCAAATTTAATGTGGATGATGGCGCAACCCGCACGCTGACCGTCAAGGCCAGCGTTCTCGGCGTCACGGTTGGCGGTTTTGATCTCTATGTTTATCGCTTCAACGAGTCCATTCAGCAGTATGAGCAGTTCCGCGTGAAGCCCAACTGGGTCACGGCGCTGCTAGGAGGTAGCTCAACGGATTACACCATCACCCTGCCTGGCGGTGACTATCTGTTCCTGCTTAACGCCTCCGGCGGTCTGACGCTGCTGACCAGCTATACCCTGAATATACAGGCCGATCACACCTACGCCGTCGACAGCCTGAGTGCGACAACCAATGGAAACCTGCTGGTCAACGACTCGGCTCCGGCCAATACCGTTATCACCGAAGTTAACGGTGTCACCGTAAACGGAACGGGTACAACCACCATTAACGGGCAGTACGGCACGCTGACTATTGATGCGAAAGGGAACTACACCTACACGCTGAGAAGCGGACTGGGCGCAGACGGTATCAATACGCCGGACAGTTTCGTGTATAAGGTCAAAGCGCCAAACGGCGATACCGGCAGTGCATCGCTGAATATCAAACCGACCCCACTGGCGCTGGATGCAGTAAATGACGTCAGCAGCACGATGGCAGTCACCACCCAGGCGGATACTTCCCGGTCGTTTACCGACGACAGCGTCGGGAACGCCAGCTGGAGTGCCCAACTCCTTTCACCCACCTCAAAAAGTGGTACTGGCGTCATTGAAATCGCTACGGGAACGGCAGTGCAAAACGCCATACTGCATTTTAACGTCGCGTCAGGTCTGACGCTGGGCGGGCTGACCGTCACCTGGGCGCTGTATGACAGCAACAACATCAAGATTGCCGGTAACTCTTTCAATGGCGGATTGCTGGTTGGCGGCAATATCGATATAGCCTTGAGCGGGATCGTACTGCACCCCGGCAACTATCGCCTCGACTATACCGGAAGCGTCGGGGGGCTGGGGCTGGGGAATATCACCATCACCCCCAGCGTGAAAGGTACGATAATCGACCTGCAAAACTTCGAGACTTCCACAGCGAACAGTGTCACCGGCAATATTTATGACGGAGACCATATTGCCAGCGTGCATACCTTGCTGACGGTGAACGGCACGGGCGGCAGTACCGTCACGCTTGATCCGCTGAGTAGCACGACCAGCGCCATCATTAACGGGTTGTACGGCAAACTGACCATTGGCATTGACGGTCATTACACCTATGCCCTCAACAGCGATGTCTCGCTCTCCACCATCGTCACCAAAGAGACATTTACCTACACCCTTAACGACCAGAATGGCCATACCGATACCGCTACGCTGACCATCAATATGAATCCGCAAGTGGTGAGTACCGTCGATGCCGATCGCCTGACTGGCAGCGCCTACGGCGATACGCTGATTTATCACCTGCTCAACGCCAACGACGCTACCGGCGGCAACATTAGCAATGGTGCTACCGACACCTGGACCAACTTCTCACTGGCCCAGGGTGACAAAATCGATATCGGCGACCTGCTGGTGGGCTGGAACGGGCAGAACGCTACGCTCGGCAACTACCTCACCGTAACCACCAGCGGTAACAACACGGTGATTGCCATCGACCGCGACGGTACGGGCAACACATATCACTCAACCAATCTCATAACGCTGGAGAACGTACACACCACGCTCGATGAGCTGGTGCAACAAAATCACATCGTGCCCTGACGTTAACGCAATGCGTTAAAGCGCCATAACTACAGCCCCGGATGCCATGACGTCCGGGGCAATAACAGTCGTCGCTGCCGTATTTTGTAAGGGATAAACTATGAGAAATGTCGCGCCTGTTGCATTACTTCTGGCATTAACGCTCTGTACCCTGCGGGTGAATGCCGAAGATGAACCGCAAATTATTACGCCGGAAGGACTGGCCACCAGCCAGATGCTTCCCTCGCTGGACGGCGCGGTTGCCGATCTGCCGCTGAGCGCTGCCGCCCCCGGCAACCTGATGCTCAACGACGCGGTAAGTCGTGCCGTGAGCTGGCATCCTTCTATTCGTGAATCGATCGGCAAACTGCTTTCGCAAAACGAACAGATCGACGTGGCGAAATCGAAATATTACCCGCAGGTTTCTGCCGGAATGAATAACGGTTACAGCAATACCTATACCGACCACGGCTTTAGCCCGGCGCTGGTTATTTCGGTGTCACAAATGCTGTACGACTTCGGCAAAGTGGCAAGCCAGGTCCGAGCCGAGACCGCCGGAGCCGCACAACAGCAGGCGAATGTGTTACTCAGTATTGATACCATCGCCCACGCAACCGCCAACGCGATAGTCCAGGTGCAGACGTGGCAACAAATGGTGGATGCCGCCGAAGAACAGCTCACCGCCTTAAACGACATTGGTCGACTGACCCGACAACGCAATGATGAAGGGGCAACCTCGCTGTCCGACGTGGTGCAAACCGATGCGCGTATCGAGTCTGCACGTTCTCAGCTGGCGCAGTATCAGGCCAATCTCGACAGTAGTAAGGCCACATTGATGAGTTACCTCGGCTGGAACTCACTTAACGGCATCAGCAACGAATTCCCGGCCAAACTGGACAGCAGCTGCGATGTGGTCAAACCGGAAGATAAACTGGTTCCCGCGGTTCTGGCGGCCTGGGCGCAAGCGAATGTGGCACAGGCAAATCTCGATTACGCCAACGCGCAGATGACGCCCACCATCTCTTTGGAACCGTCGGTTCAGCATTATCTCAACGACAAATACCCCAGCCATGAGGTGCTCGACAAAACCCAGTACTCCACGTGGGTAAAAGTTGAGATGCCGCTGTATCAGGGGGGCGGACTCACCGCCAGGCGCAACGCCGCCAGCCATGCGGTAGAGTCTGCACAATACTCCATCCAGCGCACCCGACTCGAAGTACGACAAAAATTACTGGAGTCCCGCAGCCAGGCAATGAGCCTCGCCACCGCCCTGCAGATTCTGCGCCGCCAGCAGCGACTGAGTGAACAAACGCGCGAGCTTTATCAACAGCAGTATCTGGACCTCGGTTCGCGCCCGCTGCTCGACGTGCTTAACGCCGAGCAAGAGGTGTATCAGGCCCGTTTTGCGGAACTCCAGACTCAAAACCAGCTGCGCCAGCTCCAGCTGAACTGCCTCTATAACACTGGCTCGCTTCGCCAGGCGTTCGCCTTAAATAATCGCAGCATTCAATCGGTGGAGATCAAGCTATGAGCGACCTCGATTCACATGCAAAAGATGCGATTAGCGAACACGCTCTTAGCCAGTGGGCGCAGGCGATGACGCATATTGCCAATCACTATCGCGTGGCCTGTTCTCCCGGCGCAATCCAGGCCAACGCCCCGTGGTTTGCGGGAAAAAGCCGGGCCACAGCCCTGTCGCAACTGGCGCGTCAGGCGGGACTGTCATTTCATGCGCTGGATACCGCCACGCAGGTGTTCGGTCAGTGGCGTCTGCCGGTGGTGGCGGAACTGCGCGACGGCCAGCTAATGGTGATAGAACATTTCAACGGCGAAGATGCACTGGATGTGTTTATCATCGCCGAAGAGGGCCAGCGTAACCGGCTCACGGTCGCAGAGCTTCTGCCGGAGATCGTGAGCATTACCGCGCTACGCCCGCTGTCGGCGCTGAAGGACAGTCGGGTAGACCGCTATATTTCGCGCTTCAAGCCCGACTGGATGCGCGAACTGGTGTTAAAAGACATTAGTCCTTATCTGCCGGTCATGATTGCCGCCTTTCTGATTAACGTTCTGTCGCTCGCCGGGATTATCTTTTCTATGCAGGTTTATGACCGGGTGATCCCCGCCCAGTCTTATCCAACGCTGTATGTTCTCTCCACTGGCGTTCTGGTGGCAGTGCTGTTTGGCTTTTTGCTGCGTGAAGCGCGTACCCACATCATGGATCTGCTCGGCAAACGCGCCGATATGCGCATTTCCGATCGCGTATTCAGCCATGCGTTGAGGCTGCGTAACAGCGCCGTACCCCGCTCGACGGGGAGCTTTATTTCTCAACTGCGCGAGCTGGAACAGGTTCGCGAGATGATCACCTCCTCGACCATGTCGACCATTGTCGATCTGCCGTTTTTCTTTTTGTTTATCGTGGTGCTGGCTTTTATCGCCCCGCCGCTGGCATGGATAGCGCCCGTCGCGGCCCTGCTGATGATCCTGCCAGGTTTGCTGTTACAGAAGAAGCTGGCGGTGCTCGCCAACCAGGCTGCCCATGAATCTACCCTGCGCAACGCGGTGCTGGTCGAGAGCGTTCAGGGGCTGGAAGACATCAAGCTGATGCAGGCGGAAAACCGCTTTTTACAGCAGTGGAACAGCTACATCCGCATTACCGGAGAGTCCGGGCTGCGCACGCGCAGGCTGACTCAGGGGCTGATTGGCTGGGGCATGTCGGTACAAAGTCTGGTCTACGCCGCGATCATTATGTTCGGCGCGCCGATGGTCATTGAAGGCACGATGACCACCGGCGCCGTGGTGGCCGCTTCGATGCTCGGTTCCAGAATGATTGCCCCAATGGCTAATCTGTGCGGCGTGCTGGCCCGCTGGCAACAGGTCAAGGCGGCGAAGATGGGGTTAGACAGCATCATGCAGCTTCCCACCGAAACGCAGTACGACGAAGACCGGGTGCATCAGGAGATTTTTCACGGTCATTATCTGTTTGAGAACGCACACTTTCGCTACCACAGCGACGATCAGCGCATTCCGCTGCGCATCTCGCGCCTGGAGGTCATGCCCGGCGAGCGCGTGGCAATCCTCGGGCGTAACGGTGCCGGGAAATCAACCCTGCTGCAGGCCATGGCGGGTGGTGTGGAGATTATCCAGGGCGATGTCCGGCTCGACAACCTGAGTCTGGCGCAGATCGATATGGCTGATTTACGCCGCAACATCGGTTTTCTTAGCCAGAACGCGCGGCTGTTTTTCGGCACCCTGCGCGAGAACCTGACCCTCGGCGCACCGCATGCCAGCGACGCGCAGATCTTCGAAGCGCTGGAGGTCAGCGGCGCGGCAGCTTTCGTTAAACAGCTCGCCAAAGGGCTGGCGCATCCCATTATGGAGGGCGGCAACGGTTTATCCGGTGGACAACGGCAGTCGATCCTGCTGGCAAGAATGCTGCTGCGATCGCCCAATATCGTGCTGCTCGACGAACCCAGCGCCTCGCTGGATGAACATACCGAGCGGGAGTTTATTCAGCGCCTGAACCAGTGGCTGGGCAACCGCACATTGATTGTCGCCACTCATCGCGTACCGGTTCTGGAGCTGGTCGAACGCGTGGTGGTATTAAAAGAAGGCCAACTGGTTATGGATGCCCCGAAAGCGCAGGCATTAAATGCGAGCCGGGCACCCGCCCCAACTCACGGTCGGGAGTGGAAAAATGAAAACCAATCCGCATGATGCCGCCATGGACGACCTCGATATCCGCCGCGAGTACCGTTTTTCCGGGGCCAGCCGTATTATTCTGCTCAGCACGCTGCTGTTTGCCGTCCTGGGTATCTGGGCATATTTCGGCAAGCTGGATGAAGTCTCAACCGGCAGTGGAAAAGTGATCCCCAGCTCGCGAGAGCAGATCTTGCAGTCGCTGGATGGCGGCATTCTCGCCGAGCTTACGGTACGCGAGGGAGATAAAGTGCAGGCCAATCAAATAGTCGCCCGCCTCGACCCCACCCGTTCTGAGTCCAACGTTGGGGAGAGTGCAGCCCGTTATCGCGCCTCACTGGCTTCCAGCGCAAGGCTTAATGCCGAAGTTAACGATCTGCCGCTGGTCTTTCCCGATTCACTGCGCGCCTGGCCGGATCTCATCGCCTCCGAAACTCGTCTGTATAAAAGCCGTCGCGCGCAGCTTGCGGATTCAATGGCAGAACTTCAGGATGCACTGGTCTCAGTAAATAAAGAACTGGCCATCACCCAACGGCTGGAGAAAAGCGGTGCCGCCAGCCACGTAGAAGTGCTGCGCCTGCAACGACAAAAAAGCGATCTGGGATTAAAAATCACCGACCTGCGCTCGCAATATTTCGTGCAGGCGCGGGAAGCGCTGTCAAAAGCTAACGCCGAAGTGGATATGCTGGCGGCTATTTTAAAAGGACGTGAGGATTCCGTCACCCGCCTGACCGTACGCGCGCCGATGCGCGGTATTGTGAAAAACATCCAGGTCACCACCATCGGCGGCGTTATCCCGCCCAACGGCGAGATGATGGAGATTGTGCCGCTGGACGATCATCTGCTGATAGAAACCCGCCTGTCGCCGCGTGATATCGCTTTCATCCATCCCGGCCAGCGGGCGCTGGTAAAGATAACCGCCTATGACTACGCCATTTACGGCGGACTGGAAGGCGTAGTCGAAACCATCTCTCCGGACACCATTCAGGACAAAGTGAAACCTGAAATCTTCTATTACCGCGTGTTTATCCGCACGCATCAGGACTTCTTACAGAACAAACTGGGACGCCATTTCTCCATCGTACCAGGCATGATTGCCACAGTGGATATAAAAACAGGTGAAAAAACCATCGTCGACTATTTAATCAAACCGTTTAATCGCGCAAAAGAAGCGCTGCGCGAGCGCTAAATCCTTGAGGATTAGGGGTTGCGGGGGCTGGTCACGCGTGTCACAAGTCTGTTATACTTGCTCTAACACATTGGGGCTGATTCTGGATTCGACGGGATTCGCGAAACCCAAGGTGCATGCCGAGGGGCGGTTGGCCTCGTAAAAAGCCGCAAAAAAATAGTCGCAAACGACGAAAACTACGCTTTAGCAGCTTAATAACCTGCTCTGAGCCCTCTCTCCCTAGCTTCCGCTCTTAAGACGGGGATCAAAGAGAGGTCAAACCCAAAAGAGATCGCGTGGAGGCCCTGCCTGGGGTTGAAGCGTTAAAACTAATCAGGCTAGTCTGGTAGTGGCGTGTCTGTCCGCAGGTGCCAGGCGAATGTAAAGACTGACTAAGCATGTAGTGCCGAGGATGTAGGAATTTCGGACGCGGGTTCAACTCCCGCCAGCTCCACCAATCATGATTGGATAGTGCCAGGACAGCACTAGCAATAACAGGAAGTTAGCAGTCTCAGTTGGACACCGACCAGACGGTGAGGAGACAAAAAAGATACGCAAAGGAGCCGCGGCTCCCGAGTGACATAAAAGCCCGCTTATGCGGGCTTTTTTATGCTCTTTGCCCCGTCCTGAAAGTGTTGACACGTTCCAGACTTAAATCCGGAGAACATGATAATAGCTGAATACGAACAAGCAGACTCATTTCCTGATAACTCTTTTTATTTAACAGTGAAAGACCATGGTTAAATAATATCCCTACAGGCTTAAAATCATCACGATAAAAAGAAACGTATTTTTTAAATACATTCGTCATTTAAACGTTCGACATCGTTAAACAGCCCACAATGCCGCATAGTGTAAAAATATCCAGTTAACTTCTCCATGAACAACTCTTGAATTTTCCTACTAAATACATATATTACGCATCCCGTTCAGTACATGGAATAACCTTTGATTTTTTTAATTGATATTGGAGTTACAAATGTCAAATAAGAAAATTTCGCGGAGCAATGGGGCAACAGGCCCCGTTAATAAGGTTGTCGCATGGTCAACAATCGCTTTGCAGGCTCTGTATCCTGCCCTTCTTAGCTTCACGCCAACCATCAGCCATGCGTCAGCCGTTAAGGCATCGCAGGCCGCCGCAGAACAGCAAGAACTGCGCGGCCTGTCTTCTCTCGCCGCGCAGGCTGGCAGAAGTATTGAAAACGGCCATGCGGGCAGTTTTGCTGCCAATACCGTCTCAGCACAGGCAACGAAGGAGGTGGTAGAGTGGCTACAGAAGTACGGTAATGCGCGTATTCAACTCAACGTCGATGGCGCTTTCTCGTTGAAAGATTCGGCGTTCGATTTCCTTTATCCGTGGGTTGATACAAAGCAGCATGTTTTATTTAGCCAGACATCGCTTCACCGTACCGATGACAGAACCCAAACTAATATCGGTATGGGTTATCGCTACTTCACGGCGGATAATTCAATGCTGGGCGCAAACTTATTTTATGACTACGATTTAAGTCGTCATCACGCACGTATGGGTGCAGGCGTTGAGTATTGGCGAGATTATTTACGCGCAGGCGCAAATGCTTATTTAAGATTATCAAAATGGAAGGATTCCCACGATCTGGATGATTATCAGGAACGTCCGGCGGATGGATGGGATATCTATACCCAAGGTTGGTTGCCATCGTATCCGCAACTGGGCGCATCGCTTAAATATGAAAAGTATTACGGCAAGAATGTCGGCCTCTTTGGCAGCGATCATCTTCAGGAAAATCCGTACGCCTTTACAGGCGGGATCAGCTATACGCCGGTTCCTCTAGTTACGCTTTCCGCTGAACACAAGCAGGGGCAGAGCAATACTCATGATTCACGCTTCGGCATAGAGATTAACTATCGCCCCGGCATCCCGCTGGCGAAGCAGTTGGACAGCGACAATGTTGCGTTAATGCGCGAAGTTCAGCACGGACGCTACGATTTTGTCGAACGAAATAACAATATTGTTCTGGAATACCGCAAAAAATCGGTTCTGAAAATCCGCCTGCCTGAAAGCGTACAGGGGGAAGGTGGCGCCGTTATTCCGGTGACTATTTCGCTGGATAAATCCCACTGGGGCATTCAGTCGGTAGAGTGGAACGATAGCGCATTTACCGCCGCTGGCGGACACATTTCCGGTAGCGGCACATCATGGCAACTGACGTTACCCGCTTATACACCAGGCGGCACTAATCATTGGCAAATCGGTGCAACGGCGCGAGATGTTAAAGGAAATGTCTCTAACTATGCGGTGATGAACGTGACGGTGACGGGGAGTTCAGCCTCTGTCGGCACAATGGATTTTACATTGAACGGCGAGCAGCAACCGATCATCGCGGCTGACGGGAAGTCACAGCATCCGGTTACGTTGGTGCTTAAAGATACCAATGGTAATCCGTTAACAGGGCTTGCACATGACATTGAGTTGTCTTTAGCGTTTACGCCTGACGCACAGAGAAATCGTGAGCGTTCAGCACAGGCTCCAAAACTTGGTGAAGTGCAGGAAACCCGCTCCGGGGTGTATACCGCCACGCTGACGCCGGGTTTAACGGCGGGGACGGCACGCATCACCGCTAAAGTCCTGGGTAAAACAGAAACCCTGACGGTGACACTAAAAGCGGTTTCCGCAGAGGCGGCAAAATCGACATTCACGGTAATGCCCATGGAGCAGGTCGTTGGACATCCGATTAGCCTGGCGTTAGAAGCAAAAGATAAAGACGGGAATGCCATCACCGGCGACGACAGCTTACGTTTTTATGCAGTTTCAGCCAGCGGCGAAGTCCGTTTTACTGCCGTAGAAGAGAAAGACGGCGTGTACAGCGCTAAGGCAACGTCTGAACTGGCTCAGGCGACACGCATTGGTGTGACGTCACAAAAACATGATTTCTCCGGACTGGAAAAACAAGCCAACTGGATTGCCGACAAAACGCAACCGGTGGTGCAGGCTTTTAACCTGACCAAGGACAATGCGCTGGCGGATGGCAAACAGAGTAATGTCGCGGCCGTTACCCTGACCGACCGTTATGGGAACCCGCTGTCCGGATACACGGTCACTCTGGCGTTACCGCCACAGGTTAAGATCGCGAATGGGGAGAACGTTGTGAAGACCGATGCCAAAGGTGAAGCAAGATTCTCACTGACCAGTTCAACGCCGGGAACTTATGATATTACGCTAAGCGCGGGGAACATCAGCTCATCGCTAAGCGTAACATTTGCCTCTGCAATGGAGGGGGCAACATTGTCTCTGACGGCCAAAGACAATGGCGCAATCACCAATATTGCAGCAAACGGTCGCGATGGTGCCACGCTTGAAATCATGCTCAACAATACCGCCGCGTCGGTTGAAGGACAGAAAGTGGAGCTTATCGTAACGCCACAAGGGCTCGTGTACCCGGAGAAAATCACCACCAATAAAGACGGTTACGCGACGGTAACGTTAACTACGGTTAAGGCAGGTCATTACACCGTTAATGCCAGGGTTACAGATGGGCAGCACAGCGTTGAGTCCTCAAGCGTTGACCTGGAATTCGTACCTGATATTAACAGCGCAGTGCTGAATTTGACCGCACCGTCTGAGAGCATTGTGGCAAACGCATCAGCGGCACATGAAATTCAGGTACAGGTTGTCGACGGTGAAAACAACCCATTTAGTGGTGACGTGCACCTGACCAGTTCCCCTGCCAGTGGATTAAAACTGGGCCAGTCCGAACTGACATTGGATGAGAAAGGAATGGCATCAACAAACTTTATTGCCGCAGAAGCCGGGCACTATCAATTGCAGGCAACCTTCATCAAAGAGGGTAAACGCGTTACGGCGAGTAAGGCGATTGAGGTGGTATCGGATCTGCAAAATGCCGCGTTGACGATCGAACCGTCAACGACATCCGCCGTAGTCAGTGATGTGGATAACGTGGCGTTTACCCTGCATCTGACCGATACATCAGGGAACAGCGTCAGCAATCGTAAGCTGAAAATTACGGCTACAGGCCCATCGCCACGCGATCCTCTGGTGATTGACAATACGCTTGTCACCACCAATGGTTCCGGTACTGCGACTGTAAATGTCCACGGTAATAAGGCGGGTCGTTACACGCTGACCGCCACATTGGCTGAACACGGTAGCAATGTCTCGGCAAATGCTTCGATAACGCTGAATGCCGATGCCCAGAATCCAGTACTCACTCTGGAGCAGGATCCTGGCTATGCCGTTGCCAACCTTGAGCCGGTAGGCTTTATGGCCCGGTTGCAGGATAAATTCGGTAACCCGTTAAACGGCAGTGTCGAATTTAGCGCAGGCAGCAAAGCCAAACCCGGCAGCGGAACCTTTACGATGACGCCGGATAAAACCAACTTTAAGTTAGGGAATGCTTACTCTGAACTGAGAACGGATACGGCCGGTGTAAGTTGGGTAAGAGCGAAGGCAACGACGGGAGATAAAACGTTGGAAAAAGTACTCACCGTCTGGGTAGTTGAGAACCATCAACCAAATTCCTGATCGGGATATAAACAGGAGATAGCCGCAGCGTGGCGGCTATCTCCCTTTCTATATATTGTCCACGCGTCCTCTACCCACTAAGACTCAGAACTGTAATAGCTTTAGCAAAGCTAAGTTCACTCTCGATGATTCCCCTTCCCCCGTTGATTTGAAAACAAGCAGCAATATAATAAAGGGGCTGGAAATATCGACAAAACCTCAGGTAAAATATTTCCAACCAGATGGCTATATTATCAAAATTAATTTATCACGTGACAAATTACGTAGGGAGACTTGAATCGAGTATCCGGTATCGATGTTTACATCACATTAATGACACGTGACATATATCATCAATTCGGAGATCTACATTTTCACTCTCAAAAATGTATCCCGATAAATATTTCACCCCAAAAGTGTTAAATTTTTATTATGATTATTTTGCGGAGAGTTTATGAACAAAATATATCAAATAAAATGGAGTAAAGTCCGTAATTGCTGGTGTGTGTGCTCCGAACTGGGAAGGAAGAACACGAAAAAAAAGTCCAGGGCGTTATTAGCCGGTGCTGTAGCGCTATGCTCATCAATGGCTTTTGCTGATGATATTGATGTCATCACAGATAACACCATTGATTTTGGCCAAAACAGTCACTCCATTAATTACCATATCAATGTAAAAGATAACGCCAACCTGGTGATTAATGCGCCGGACTCTCGCCCCCGCCTGACCTTCACATCAGGTGGTGGGCTGGATATTACCCAAGGAACAGTGCGTATCAATGGTGAGCTAAACGTTCTGCTGAGAGGTACGGGTTATCTTAACGTGTCCAATGCAGGCAGCGAACTCTATGCTGACGACTTATATGACAGCGCATCAGACAACTGGCGAACTGGCGGTTATTTTAACGTGTCTGATGGCGGTAAGATTCATGTTAAAGGGACCAGTCGTCTTACCTATGAAAGGGGAAACATTAGCGGCGAAGGTAGCCAGGTAAATACTCAAACATTCTTCATGGGTGTTTTCAAGAACTACGGCGGCGATCAATTCCTGTCGGTTAATAACAAGGGAGAAATTAACGCCAGTGAGAAATTAAGCTTGGGGTATTATAATCAAGATTCAAATACCACATTAGTGGTATCAGACATGGGGAAAATCTCTGCCCCAGAAATTAGTTTGAGTACGAACTCAGAATTAGCATTAGGCGCTCAAGAAGGAGAGAAAGCTAAAGCTGCTGGGATTATTGACGCCAAGAAAATAGAATTCGTTTGGGCTAGTACGGACAATAAAAAAATCACACTGAACCACACCAGTGATAACGCCAATATAACAGCTGATATATCAAGCGGCAGTGAGGGGCTGGGTAATATCAATGCGCTTAATGGCACAACGTTTTTGTCCGGAGATAACTCAAAATTTAGCGGCAAAGTAAAAATTGCCAAGAATGCCACCCTTGGGGTTACGCAGAACCTGGGAACCGCTGATATTAGCAATAGCGGCAAACTCTTGCTGAACGCTCAAGATGACATGGAGTTCACCAATAAGATTACGGGGAACGGTATTATCTCCGTCGGCGCCGGAAATGTGGCGTTAATGGGTGATAACAGCGCCTTTAAAGGCAAGATCAATGTTGAATCGGGTGCCGTTGCGACCGTGTCCGATCAGAAAAACCTGGGCTCTGCCGGGTTATCCGTTGCCGGGAAACTGCAGCTCAATAGCACCAGCGACTGGTTGTTTAACCACAAGATTTCTGGGTCCGGCATCCTGAGTGTCGATACGGGAAATCACGCTTTCTCTTTTAAAAATAGCACAGCGACCTCTGGGTTCACTGGTGCACTGGCGTTACAGAATACGACATTCAACCTGCAGGGAACCAACACCGATGCTCTTGCAAAAGCAGGGCTGATTGCAGGAAAAGGAAGTGAAATTTCACTGGGCACTGGCACACAGTCCATTGGAAGCCTGGCCTTTTCTGGCGGTACCATTGAGTTTGGTAACATTACCCCCGGCATACACCAAACCGACAAAATGGTGAATGTTAAAGATCAGTTAGACCTGACTGGGTCTGGTGCTGTGCAGGTGAATCCTGTGGGCGTAGTGGACGCCATATCTCAGGGTATTGATACCGGTCTCTCCTTAATGGAGCAGGAAGACGCCAATGCGGAAATTAAGCTGGTTTCCACCAATTCAGCAACCGTTGTAACAGGAGATGCCGGAAACCTGCAACTGCAGGATCTGAACGGTAACGCGATAACAGATGCTGTTCAGCATGACATCAGCCAGGACGGACAGGTTGTAGCAAAGGGAACGTATGACTATCGCCTGACCAGTGGGCAAAATCATGACGGCCTTTATGTGGGCTACGGTCTGACACAGATTGAATTACAAGGACAGGGTCAGAATGCATTGATCCTGAACGCCAACGGAAAAACCGGAGCGGCTGCGGAATTGAGTTCCCGCCTGACCGGCTCCGGGGATCTGGCGCTCGACAGCCAGAAAGGCCACACAGTTTCACTGTCAGGTTTGAATAATGATTACACCGGTCTGACCGATTTGCGCAGCGGTAATCTACTGATGCTCAATGATAATGTACTGGGCCATACAGCAGGTCTGCAGATGGCAGAAGAGACCGTTTTGGATATGAATGGGCATAGCCAGACGATTGGGCAGCTAACCAGCGCGGTGGGATCAGTTCTGAATATTAATGGCGGTAGCCTGACGATTTCTAACGGCGGAACATCCGCAGGAGCATTGGTCGGCAGCGGTAATCTGAATATAGATAACGGTGTCTTTAGCGTGAAGGGCAATAATGCGTCCTTAAGCGCAACAACGACCATCGCTTCCGGCGCAGAGGTCACTCTGGATAATGTTCAGGGATTGGGGACCGGGGAGATTATTTCCGATGGCCACCTCAATCTCAATGCCGTTGAGGGACACTTGTCCAACAACCTTAGCGGTAAGGGTGAAGTTTCATTCAGCGAATCTAACGTCGCTCTTGAGGGGGATAACAGTGGATTTAGCGGCCAGCTTAACCTGGATAAAAACACACAATTAGTGGCGTCAGCCGCCGAACATCTGGGGGAGGCGACCATTCATAATCAGGGTGACATGATCCTTAACAGCTTGGATGACTGGACCATGCAAAACCAGGTCGATGGCAGCGGTAATGTCATCAAGCAGGGTCAGGGCACTATCACTCTGACTGCAGATTCCACCTATACCGGCACCACTGATATTCAACAAGGGGGTCTGATGCTGGGTCAGGAGGATGCACCTGTTACCTTAGCGAGCCAGCAGGTCAATATATCTTCTGCCGGTATGCTTTCAGGTGCGGGAACGGTACTAGGCAGTATCCATAATGCCGGACTGTTTGTTGCCGGAAATGGAGCATCAGGCCACTTTACTGTTGGCGGAGATCTCACCAACCAGGGTGCGATATCTTTAGGGAATATTGGACAGTCCGCAGGCAATCAGCTGATTGTTGAAGGAAATTACCACGGCGACAATGGTGTTATTAATTTTGATACGGTTCTGGGGGACGACCGTTCAGCCACCGATAAGCTTATTGTAAAAGGTGATACCACTGGTAATACTCAAGTCAGTGTCACCAATGCAGGAGGCCAGGGTTCACAAACTCTGGAGGGGATTGAGCTTATTCATGTTGATGGCCGTTCTGATGGTGATTTTACTCAGAGCGGGCGTATCACTGCGGGCGCGTATGATTATTCATTGGTTCGAGGTCAGGGGGCTAACAATAATCACTGGTATCTGACCAGTCAGTTGAATAAGCCTGAAATACCCGAAAAACCGGTTTCGCCCACAGAGCATATGCTTCGCCCGGAAGGAGGGACCTATACCGCGAACCATGCTGCCGTAAACACCATGTTTAACATGCAGTTACACGATCGCTCGGGCAAAGCTCAGTACACAGATGTGTCAACCGGAGAGATGAAAACCACCGGTATGTGGATGCGTCAGGCAGGTGGCCACCAAAGTTGGTATGACGGTAGCAGCCAGTTGCGTACTCAAAGTAATCGCTATGTGATGCAGCTCGGCAGCGATATCGCGCAGGGCTCAACCAACGGGCATGATAGCTGGCGTTTCGGGATCATGGCCGGGTATGGTCATGACAATAATCAGACCCGCTCATCAGCAACGGGTTACACCTCGCGAGGTAGCGTCAATGGCTATAGCACTGGCCTTTATGCTACATGGTTTGCCGATAACACCGACCATAAAGGCCTGTACCTCGACGGTTGGGCACAATATGGATGGTTTGACAACCATGTCAAAGGTGAAGGACTGCCTTCTGAGTCCTATAAATCCAAAGGTCTGACAGCTTCTGTTGAAACGGGATATACCTTTAAAGTTGGCGAATTCTCTGGCAGCAAAGGAACCGTTAATGAGTGGTATGTTCAACCGCAGGCGCAGGTTACCTGGATGGGGGTCAAATCTGATGACCATCGGGAAGCTAACGGAACGCGTATCGAGATGAATGGTAACGGTAATATTCAAACCCGTCTTGGAGCCAGAGCCTACCTGAAAAGCTTTAATAAAATGGATGAGGGCAAAGGCCGCGAATTCCAGCCATTTATTGAAGCTAACTGGCTCCATAATACACGCAGTTTTAGCACTAAAATGGACGACGTTAGCGTCAGCCAGGAAGGTGCACGCAATCTGGGAGAGATTAAACTGGGTGTCGAAGGCCAGATTACACCAGATTTAAATCTGTGGGGTAATGTGGGCGTCCAGATGGGAGACAACGGTTATAACAACAGCTCGGCAACGTTAGGACTGAAGTATCATTTCTAATTAGCCCTCAACAAAAGATAGCCGGGGTGTTTTCGAGAGCACCCCGGCTACTGCCATAACCTCAAATATATCGACGCTTGCATTATTCTCATGGCCAGGCGAGCTATGAGAATAATGAGCACTTAAATAGCGCCAACCGTCATCCCATTCCTCCCCCTTTTACTCATCAAAAGGAGGGAAAAAAACGACTCACTTTTAACAAAGCCATTCATGACCTTACTTATCAACCGGATAATCCCTGTTAATCCACGCATGTTCATCTTCCCAGGTAAACATCCATTTGCGAACCGGGCCGGCCATCACGTTAAGGTAGTAACTGTCATATCCCGCCAGGGTTGCCACCGGGTGATACCCTTTCGGCACCATCACCACGTCGCGGTTATAGACTGCCATACACTCGTCAAGCGATCGGTCGTCGGTGTACACCCGTTGCATACAGAATCCCTGCGGCGGGTTGAGGCGATGGTAGTAAGTCTCCTCCAGATAGGTTTCCTGCGGGGGATTATCGGTGTCATGCTTATGGCTTGGGTAAGAACTGGTACAACCTTCGTTGGTCCACACCTCCACCACCAGCAGGCTATCTGCGGGTTTATCTTCCGGTAAGATGTTGTGCACGTAGCGCTGGTTGTGACCTTTGCCGCGCGCTTCCCCGTCGATATCCTTAGGTGCGATCAGCCGTGTTGGGTGCGTGCCTTTCCCCGGTGCAGCGCAGACCGCCAGCTCCAGTCTGGTCACCGCCTGAACCTGTATTGTTTCACCAGCAGTGACATAAACCGCCCACGGTTTGATGCGTTCAAACGGGCTCATCCGCTCACCGATATCCGTAAAAGTTGCGCCCGGCGTGGTGACGGTCGCGCGTCCGGCAACCAATACCAGACAACGTTCTTCGCTGGCGGCGGGCAGCGTAAGCTGCTGCCCTTCCTCCAGTTCATACGCTCTAAAGCCAACATATCCCCAACCGGCGCTTTCCGGCGTCACTGACTGCGTACACCCTTGCGCGTCCGGCTGCTGCCAGCGTGATAATAAACGTGACATATCACCTCCTCAGATAAGCCCGGCATCCCGTGCCAGACGGCTAAGGTTGTTATAGCCCAGACGCGCATACGTCAGCGGATGCGCGATGGCTGGATCCTGCTCCGCCTCCACCACCAGCCACCCCTGATACTGGTTCGCCTTCAGCAATGCCATGATTGGCGGATAGTCAACGCAGCCATCTCCCGGCACGGTAAAGACGCCGCTCAGCACCGCATCGAGGAAGCTGGTTTTGCGGTTTTTGACATCCGCCAGCACGTCGGCACGTACGTCTTTGCAGTGAACATGGTTGATACGTGATGCCCAGCGCTGCGCCACAGCCAACGGATCGGCACCCGCAAAGGTCAAATGCCCGGTGTCGAGCAACAAGCCAACTTCATCACCGGTATTCGTCATCAGATTATCCACATCTTCAGCAGATTCAATCACCGTTCCCATGTGGTGGTGATAGGCAATCTGTACCCCCTGCTGCTGGGTGTAGCGCGCAAACTCGGTGAGTTTTTCACCGTACTCTTGCCAGCGCTCTTGCGGGAAGCGCGGACGCAGATGTACCGGCGTCTGCTGCTCGCCGTGAATGCAGCCACTGACTTCGGCAAAGACCAGCACCTTCGCTCCCAGTTCGCGCAGTAACGTCAGATGTGACTGCACGGCGGCAATCTCCTCCTCCACGCTGCGTTCCAGCAGACGTCCGGAGTACCAGCCGGAAACCAGTTGCAGGTCGTGGCGCTGCAAAATGGGGCCGAGCTGTCGCGCCTCACGCGGGAATTTGTTGCCCAGTTCGAAACCAGCAAATCCAGCCTCTTTGCCCTCGCTCAGACACGTATCAAGCGACGTCTCAGCGCCCAGTGAAGGAAGATCGTCATTCGTCCATGTCAGTGGATTAATACCTAATTGTACCGTCATCATCTTCTCCTGAATTATGCTTGTCCGCGCTCGCGCCACCAGGCGATAAGCTGCAGGTAGTTATCTTTAATGCGCGCCACCAGCTGCGCATCGTCAATATCGTGTTTCAACCACGCGCGGGAAGCGTCGCCGAACAGCGTGCGTCCCACGGCAAAACCTTTCACCACCCCATGACCCGCAGCCGCTTTAAAATCAGCACGCAGTTGCTCTGCCGGAGCGTCCAGACCCAGGATCACCACGCCACGGCAGTGCGGATCGCGCCGTTCGATAATGTCACTCAACGCCGTCCAGCCAGCAGAAGTCAGCGGTGGGAGTTTCCACCAGTCGGGGTAGATCCCTAAGTTGTAGAAACGGGAAATGGCGCGCAAATACAGTTCATCACTGCGCGGCATACTGGCCGGTAAAATCACCTCCAGCAGCAGCTCATGACCGGACTGGCAACAGGCGCGGTACACCTCAGCGATTTTCTGTTCTTGTTCCAGACGCAACGCGTGGGCATCTTCCGGATGGAAAAAGACCAGACATTTCACCACATGTTCCTGCGGCCAACTGATGAGCTGCGAGCCTATATTGCCGTGTTCCATCTCCAGCGGGCGCGACCCCGGCAGTTCGATAGGACGACCTATCCACCAGCCCTCTCCGGTTATCGCATTCAGCGCATCCTGACCAAACGTACCATCGCACAGCAGCCCGGCCTTGCCCTCCAGCCCGGCGCTGTTGGCCGCTTCACGGCTGGCCTGCAAAATAAGCTGTTTCAATGCCGGAATACGCTTCAAAGACGCGCCGCACTGCAACGCCATCTCTTCCAGTTGGCTACGGTGATCGAAGGCCATCACGCACAGTTCCGGCCATGTGCGACGACGGGTCGTCACGCGATGCAAATGGTTGAGATGCGGATCGAGATCCGGACGTGGAACCTCTGCAGCGCGTGAAAGATAATCATCAAGCTCAACTTTGCTCGGCATCGCCGGCGCACAGCCGTGACGTGATACCACCAGCGCGCCGCAGGCATTTGCATAGCGGCACGCCTGTTCCCACCCTTCATCGTTAAGATAGCCGCGCAACAGGCCGGACATAAACGCATCCCCCGCCCCCAGCACGTTCAGCACCTCTACGCGTACGCCGGTGACCGTCAGGCCATCGTCCAGCCGGGCCGGGATCGCGTCGGTATACACCGAGCTACCAAGCGCACCGCGCTTGCAGACCAGCGTCGCGTTACTCACGCCGCGAACCTGCGACAGCGCCTGCAGCGTATCGGTACTGCCGCCCGCGATATGAAACTCCTCCTCGGTGCCGACAATTACATCAAAAAGATGCAGCACCTCCTGCAACTGGCGGGTAACCTGATCGGCGGCGATAAAGCGTGTTTCGCCGTCGCCTAAGGAAGTAAGCCCCCACAGCACCGGGCGATAGTCGATATCCAGCGCCGTACGCACGCCGTGACGCCGGGCGTAAGCGAGCGCCGTCAACACCGCCTCGCGGGTTTGCGGATGAGAAAGATGCGTCCCGGTGATGGCAAGACAACGAGCAGAAGCGATGTACTGTTCATCAACATCGCTGGCGGTAATCGCCATATCCGCGCAGTTATCACGGTAAAAAATCAGTGGGAAGGTGTCCCGGTCTTTAATGCCGAGTAGCACCAGCGCCGTCAGGCGGTCTTTATCAGTGATCAGATGGCTGGTATCGCAGCCTACCTGGTTTAATTCTTCACGCAGGAAACGGCCCATATGTTCGTCGCCAACCCGCGCCAGCATTGAAGAACGCAGTCCCTGGCGTGCCGTGCCGTAAGCCACATTACCGGAGGAGCCGCCAAGGTATTTGGCAAAGCTCGACACATCTTCCAGGCGCGCGCCAATTTGCTGACTGTAGAGGTCAACCGCCACGCGGCCCATGCATATCACATCAAACTGCTTTTCCACGTTGATACCTCTTCAGACAATGTCGTTCACGTTCAGCCAGCGGCCTTCCTGGTGCGAGAGTGCGATAGCGTCAAGCACGCGCGACACCTTCCAGCCCTCTTCAAAGTCCGGCCACATCGGTGCATCGGCGGCAATGCCGTCCACCAGGTCACGTACTTCTACTGTTTTCTGGTCGTTAAAGCCGATACCATGCCCGGCTCCCATGCAAAACGCGCCGTAGTCCGGGTGCGCCGGGCCAACCAGTAAAGTGCGAAACCCCTGGCGGTTGACCGGATCGTCATGCAGATAGAGCTTCAGCTCAGCCATACGCTCCTGAGTAAAACTGATGGTTCCTTTGGTCCCGGTAATCACATACGACAACCCCATCTTGCGGCCACAGGCAACGCGCGAGGTTTCAATCACCCCTTGTGCACCGCCCGCAAAGCGCACCATCGCGTGGGCCTGATCTTCGTTTTCTACCGTCACCATTTGCGAGGAACCGACCTGCGCCGGACGCTGTGGCACCACGATCTTCAGGTCGCCGCAGACCTGCTGAATATCCCCAACCAGGTACTGCGCCATATTGACGATATGCGCCGCCAGATCGCCAAGCGCACCAAGTCCGGCGGTCTCTTTAAAACAATGCCAGTGGATCGGCGCAAGCGGATCGGCCATGTAGTCTTCGTTGTGGGTGCCGTAGAAATGGATCACCTCACCAATTTCTCCGCGCTCAATGATCTCTTTCGCCAGCTGCGCCGTTGGGTTCTTCATATAGTTGAACCCCACCAGCGTTTTCACTCCTGCCCGCTGTGCAGCCTCAACCATTTCACGCGCGTCGTGGGCGTTCAGCGCCAACGGCTTTTCCGAGTACACATGCTTGCCATGGCGAATCGCTTCCAGCGCCATCTCTTTGTGTAGATGATTAGGAGAACAGATATCCACGACATCAATGGCCGGGTCAGCCACCAGCGCACGCCAGTCTCCGGTTGAGCGATTGAAGCCAAACGCCTGCGCCCGCTCGGCGGCAAGCTCTGGAGAGACTTCCGCCACCATTTCGCGCACCAGCTTGCCGCGCAGGTTAAACACCGTCGGGGCCTGGGCATAGGCGATGGCATGCGCCTTGCCGATATACCCGGTGCCAATCAATCCAATACGAACTTCTTTCATCATGATCCTCACAATGCGCCGCGACGGCTCTTGGCGTAGGTATCGAACGCCACCGCCAGAACGATAATTAAGCCGGTAATAATTTGTTGGTAGTAAGCCGAGACGTTCATCAGCACCAGACCGTTAATCAGGATGCCCATGATGATCGAGCCGATAATGGTGCCGCCAATACGCCCGTAGCCGCCCATCAGTGAGGTACCGCCAATGACCACCGAGGCGATAACGCGCAGCTCAAACGAGATCCCGGCAACCGCTTCCGCGCTGCCCAACCGCGCGCTGAGAATGAAGCCCGCCAGCCCTGCCAGACAGCCAATTAACACGTAGACGCTCACCAGCACGCGCTTCACGTTAACCCCTGCCAGACGCGCCGCCTCCGGGTTGCCGCCGATGGCGTACACGAAGCGCCCCCAGCGGGTTTTATGCAGCGCCAGATAACCGCCTACCGCCACCAGCGCGAATATCCAGATTGGAATGGAGATACCAAGCAGTTCGCCGCGTCCCCACCAGCGGTATCCCGCGTCGAAACCGGCAATTGGTGCGCCGTCGTTAATCACCAGCGTCAGGCCGCGCCAGATAGTCATCCCGCCGAGGGTGACGATAAACGGTGGCAGACGCAGGCGGGTCACGCCGAGGCCATGCAGAAAACCAATCGCGGTGCCCATCGCCATACAGATACCAAGACCAATCAGCCAGCTCATGCCGCCCCAGGCGTTCGGGTCGACGGTGGTGAAGTTATCGCCCTTAATCACATACGCGGCGGTCATGGCGCAGACCGCCAGGATGGAGCCCACCGACAGATCGATCCCGGCGGTCAGAATGACAAACGTCATCCCCACCGCCATGATCCCGTAGATGGAGACTTCGGTCAGAATGTTGAAAATATTGCGTTCAGAAAGAAAATTGCTGTTCTGCAACTGAAAGAAAATCAGCAGCAGGATCATGAAAATCAGTACCCCAAAGCGCTCAAAAAAGGCAATGGGATCAAGACGTCCGCCGCGTTTGGCAGGAACCTGCGTTTTAGAAATAATCTGCGTCATGAATCACTCCGTTATGCCGCATTCAGGGCGTTGTGGTTGATGGCCATCATCGTCATTAGCCGCTCTTCATTAGCGTCGTCGCCGTGGATCTCGCCAGTCACCCGGCCTTCACTTAACGTGATGATCCGATCGGAAACCGCCATGACTTCCGGCAGATCGGAGGAGATCACGATCACCGCCACGCCCTTTTTCGCCATATCAAACAGCACCTGATGGACTTCTGATTTGGTGCCAACATCGATGCCGCGCGTTGGTTCATCCACGATCAACACCCGAGGATTAAGCGCCATGCAGCGCGCGAGGATTACTTTCTGCTGGTTCCCGCCGGAGAGCTTGCGCACCTCCTGCGCGCTGTTGACCATTTTGATCTGCAGCGCCTGGCGGTATGACTCGATCAGGGCATCCTCTTTGCGGGTATTCACGAACCAGCGCCAGTGCAGCAGTGACGAGAGGCTGGAGAGCGACAGGTTGTCGCGGATCGACAGCCCAAGCACCGCGCCCTCTTTTTTACGATCTTCCGGTACCAGCGCCAGCCCCTGATCCAGCGCAAACAGCGGATCGCGCGGCTGATATGGCACGCCATCAAGTTCAAAGCTGCCGGAAGTAAAACCGTCGGCGCCAAACAGGCAGCGGGCCACTTCGGTGCGCCCGGCACCCACCAGTCCGGCAATGCCTAACACTTCGCCAGCATGCACGTGGAAGCTAATGTCGTGCAGCGCGATACCATGCGGATCCAGCGGCGGTTTTTCGCGACTAAGTCCCTTCACCGCCAGACGCACAGGTTTATCTTCATGGTGAGTTTCGCTGGCCGGACGGCGATTAAAGGCCACATCGCGCCCCACCATCAGGCGGATCAGTTGTTCTACGGTGGTCTGTGCAACCGCGCCATTTCCGGTGAATCGTCCATCCTGGAAAACGGTGAACTGGTCGCAGAGTTGAAAAACTTCATGCAGGCGATGGGTGACGTAGATAATGCTCACGCCACGCCCTTTAAGTTCCCGCACCACACGATGCAGGCTTTCTACTTCGCTGTCGCTCAGCGCGGCGGAAGGTTCATCCATAATGATCAGCTTTGCGTTCAGCGTCAGCGCCCGCGCAATTTCCACCATTTGCTGCTGCGCCACGCTCAGCCGGGCCACGGCCGTGGTTGGCGCAACGTTCAGTTGCAGGTAATCCAGAATCACCTGCGCTTCCTGATTTACCGCCTTTTCGTCAACAATCAGATTGCGTTTACGCGGTTCGCGTCCGAGAAACATATTCTCGGCGACGGTCATATTGGGCAGCAGATTAAATTCCTGATAAATCGTGATAATGCCCTTGTTCTGCCGCTCAACCGGAGAGTCTTCTACCGGCAATGTTTCGCCGTTGAACCAAATATCCCCGCGTGTTTGCGGCTGCGCGCCCGCCAGCGCTTTCAGCAGGGTCGATTTTCCGGCACCGTTCTCACCTAACAGCGCATGAATTTCGCCTGCTCCGACGGTCAGCTGTGCGCTGCTCAGCGCCCAAACGCCGGAAAAGCTTTTCGCCAGGTCGGTCACTTTCAGTAAGGGTTGCGACATCGGTCTGCTCCTCCTCATAGAGAGCCGCCACTTGCGCGGCGGCTGCGGACATATCAGTTACCGGCCTCACTAATACGCTCGGCCTGCTGCAGGTTCTCTTTGGTGATAAGCGTTGGCGGGTAGTCAGCCCCGGTGATCGCAGTCTTCTCACGGACGTTATTCACCAACTGGCTCATAGCCGTTTTCACCGCAAAGCCAGGACGCTGATCCGCCGTCACTGCCAGCCAGCCATCGCGCACACGCGCCAGTGCTTCCGGCACGGCATCGAAGCCCGTGACCAGAACTTCACCCGGTTTCAGTCCTTGTCCCTGTAACGCTTCAATCGCGCCCAAGGCCATATCGTCGTTAGCGGAGAGGATCACCTGCGGACGCTTCGGCAACGAAGGCAGAACGCTTTCGACAATGCGCATCCCTTCAGAACGCATCCAGTTACCGGTCTGATCGGCAACGATCTTGTACTTTTCACCACCCGCCTTCAGGCTGTCGCGAATGCCTTTAGTACGTTCAATGTTGGAGGAGGAGCCTGGCTGGCCGGTCAGCAGAATAATGTCTGCCCCGTCAGGGAATTTGGTTTTGACAAAGTCGCCAATCGCCTGGCCGCCTTTGTAGTTGTTCGCGCCGAAGTGCGGCACTTTTTTCTGGCTGTCAACGGAGCGGTCGAGGGTAACAACGGGCAGTTTCGCATCCTGAATTTCATCTACCGCGCTGGACACCGCGTTGACATCGTTCGGTGAAACAATAAAGCCCTGTGCGCCACGAGTTATGGCGTTTTCCAGGTCAGCGACCTGTTTTGGCGAGCTACCCTGCCCGTCCAGGACCTGTAAATTCACGCCCATCTCTTTTGCGGCTTTCACCGCCGTGCGCTGCATGTGAACTTCAAATGGCATCGCCAGGTTTGGCGTACTGAAAACAATTTGCTCATTTTCAGCAATGGCTGCCCCGGATGTCATGGCGATGAGGACAGCTAAGATCAGTTTTTTCATTATTATGTCTCTCTGTGTAGGGTAGGTTGTGGTGACAATCAGAGGAGAACTTCACGTTGGCTATGCAGTGACTCCAGCGCTTTATCCGCCAGATACAGCGCACGCTCGCCATCATCCCCGCTGCAATCAGGGACCGCTTCGCCGCGCAGTACCGCAACAAAGTGTTCCCATTCCGCGGCATAGGCCGATTTATAACGCTGCAGGAAGAAATGTTCAGGCAACGCGCTGGTGCAGCCGGTCTTCGCGTAGTGCTGCACCTGATTTTCGAGAATGTTGCCCGCGCACAGCAGCCCTTCAGAGCCGTGCAGCTCAAGGCGCTGATCGTATCCGTAAGAAGAACGGCGGCTGTTGACGATGGTCGCCATCGCACCGGATGAATATTTCAGTACGATGAACGCGGTATCGATATCGCCCGCTTCGCCAATCGCCGGATCCACCAGATTGCTGCCCTGGGCATACACCGAAACCGGCTCTTCGCCCATGATAAAGCGCGCCATATCAAAATCGTGGATGGTCATATCACGGAACATACCGCCGGACACACGCACGTATTCCGCAGGCGGCGGCGACGGGTCGCGGGAGATGATCAGCAGCGATTCCGGCTTTCCGATACGCCCGGCCAGTGCGTCAGTTTTCACACGGCGAAACTGTGGATCGAAGCGGCGGTTGAAACCGATAAACAACGGTACGTCGTACTCTTTGACTACTTTCAGGCAGTCGCGTACACGGGCCAGATCCAGGTGGACCGGCTTTTCACAGAAGATGGCTTTGCCGTGGCGGGCGGCCATTTCAATCAAATCCGCATGGGTATCGGTCGCGGAGGCAATCAGCACGGCGTGAACGTTAGGGTCCGTCATCGCCTCATCCAGGCTTTGCAAACGAGCCTGGTACTGTGTGGCAAGACGGGTGGCAAATTCCTGATTCGGGTCGACGATGGACCAGAGGGTAGTGGCACTGTGACTGGCAATGTTAGCTGCATGTACCTGGCCAATTCGGCCAGCGCCCAGTAAAGCAATGTTAAACATAACGGCTCCCGGTGTTGGTGAATGCGATGAACTAACGACCCTTTAAATAAAACATTTATTTCATTTTTATGAATAGTGAAAATTATGTTTTTGGGTGCAAGTTAACACTTTTGAGATGATCGAGATAAAATCTGTTATCAATATCACAACATAAAGACAGGAAAGATGCAGGAATTGGCCCCCTTCCGTTCAGGAAGGAGGCGATGGATGAAGAGAAAGGAAAAATGAAATGAAAATTTCGTTGTCGCAGGTTACCGGATGACAGCGCTAACGACTTATCCGGCCTGGGGGTAGAATCCGCTGTAGGCCGGATAAGCGCGGCGCCATCCGGCATTAATCGCTTTTAGTACTGACGTGCGTTTTTCATCTGCTCAAACGTCTGCTCAGCCGCTTTTCGCACCGACGGAGATTCTGCCACCTGCGCATCGCCAGTGCGCCACCAGGAGGCATAGTCGTGGGTCATGGTTTTCGGCAGAACTTTGATATCCAGCAGCACAGGCCCCGAATGCGCACGCGAGGCTTCCAGCGCTGCCAGCAGGCTTTGCTCGTCATGTACACGCCATGCCCGACAGCCGTAGCTTTCCGCGTTTTTAGCAAAATCGACCTTCACCAATGGCCCATCCAACCGTCCGGTTTGCGGATTACGGTGACGGTTTTCCGTACCGAAACTCCCCATCCCGTGCCCCATCTGCAGGTTGTTAATACACCCGAAGCTGGCGTTATCAAACAGCAGGATAGTGACTTTTATCCCCTCCTGGACGGCGGTTTGTAGCTCGGAATGCAGCATCATGTACGAGCCATCCCCCACCATGGCATATACCGGCTGCTGCGGCTTCGCCAGCCTGGCTCCAATAGCAGCCGCAATCTCATAGCCCATACAGGAGTAACCGTATTCCAGGTGATAGCTGTCCGGGGTTTTGACCTGCCAGATACGCTGTAAATCGCCAGGCAGCGATCCGGCGGCCCCTACGACGATAGCGTTATCTTCAATGTGCTGATTGATAAGCCCCAGCACCTTCGTCTGGGTCAACCGGGTGTTTAGCGTGTCGCCATATTCCGCCAGCTGAACGTCAAGATGCCCAGCCACTTCGGGTTCGTCATCGGGACGCCAGTCGCGCTCCCATAAACGTTGGCACTCATCGCGCCAGGCCTCTTGCGCCTTAGCGACCTCATTCCCCCAATCGCTGCGGTAGTCTTTCAGTGTTTCAGTTAATGCCGTAAGCCCGGTACGGGCGTCGGCGATAAGCGCAGTGGCATCAAGCTTCAGTGCGTCAAACTCCGCCACGTTCAGCAGCAGGAACTCAACCTCCGGATGAGAAAACAGCGCTTTCGAACCGGTGGTAAAGTCGGTGAGGCGCGTACCAATGCCGATCACCAGATCGGCTTGCGGTGCGAGCTGATTCGCTGCCATCCCTCCAGTTACCCCAATGCCTCCGAGGTTAAGTGGGTGGTCACTAACCAGCGCTCCCTTTCCGGCCTGAGTTTCGGCAAACGGCAGTTGCAGCGTTTCAACAAACGTACGAAACGCCTCATGCGCGCCGGAATATCGTACCCCGCCGCCGCATACCACCAGCGGACGGCGTTTGCGGGCAATCAGCGCCCGCGCCATCGCCAGACGCTGCGGGTCGGGTGGTCGACGTTCGATCAAATGAACGCGGCGCGCAAAGAAGCTCTGCGGATAGTCCCAGGCTTCCCCCTGCACATCCTGTGGCAGGCAAATAGTTACGGCACCAGTATCTGCGGGGTCAGTAAGCGTTCGCATCGCGTTTAGCATCGCGCTCATTAACTGCTCCGGGCGGTTAATCCGGTCCCAGTAACGCGAGACCGGGCGGAAGCAGTCGTTGGTACTGATGCCAAGGTCATGGTATTGCTCAATTTGCTGCAATACCGGGTCCGGCTGACGACTGGCATAGACATCGCCAGGCAACAGCAGCAGCGGAATACGGTTCGCCGTCGCGGTTGCCGCGGCGGTCACCATATTTGCCGCTCCCGGCCCAACCGATGACGTCACGGCAAAAATACGCTGGCGCCGATGCTGTTTGGCGAACCCGGTCGCCATGTGCGCAATTCCCTGCTCATTACATCCCTGCATCACCTGCAAATGACCGGGTGCCTGCTCCAGCGCCTGGCCAATGCCAAGCACGTTACCGTGACCAAAGATGGTGGCGACACCCTCGACAAAGGGCGTTTCCACGCCATCGACACAGATATATTGTTGATTAAGGAATTTGACCAGCGCCTGAGCCATGGTCATACGTTCGGTTTGCATAAACCCTCCTGTCAGCCCAGCGTTGGCATGGAGAACGCGGCCCCTGTGTCCTGCAGCATCTCCGGCCAGCGTGCGGTGACGGTTTTCATCCGGGTGTAGAAGCGCACGCCATCGTTACCATGAACGTTCAGCGCACCAAAAATAGACCGCTTCCAGCCGCCAAAACTGTGGAACGCCATCGGCACCGGAATTGGCACGTTTACGCCCACCATGCCCGCCTGCACTTCTTCGCAGAAGCGACGCGCACAGCCGCCGTCACGCGTGAAAATTGCCGTGCCATTACCATATTCATGACGGTTAATCAGTTCCACCGCGCTGCTGTAATCTGCTACGCGCACCACAGAAAGCACCGGTCCAAAAATCTCTTCTTTATAAATGGTCATCTCCGGCGTGACGTTATCAAACAGGGTCGGCCCGACAAAATAACCCTGCTCATGGCCTTTAACGCTAAAACGTCGACCATCCACGCGCAGGCTGGCCCCCTGCGATTCCCCACTGTCGATATAACCGAGCACTTTATTACGGTGTACCGAGGAGATAAGCGGCCCCATTTCATTTTCCGGTGTCTGATCAAGCCCCGGCCCTACACGCAACGCCGCAATCTGTTTTTCCAGTCTCGAGCACAGCTCGTCTGCCGTTTTGTCCCCTACCGCCAGCACGACCGAAAGCGCCATGCAGCGTTCACCCGCCGCGCCGTAAGCGGCCCCCATAATGGCGTTGGTTGCCATATCCATGTCGGCATCCGGCATTAAAATGCAGTGATTTTTAGCGCCACCTAACGCCTGGCAACGCTTACCGTGGGCCGATGCCGTCTGATAAATGTATTCCGCAATCGGCGTAGAGCCGACAAAGCTCACGGCCTGCACACGCGGGTCAGTTAACAGCACGTCAACGGACTCTTTGTCCCCCTGCACGACGTTGAACACGCCGTCCGGCAATCCGGCTTCTTGCAGCAGTTTGGCCAGAGCCAGGGCGAGAGAAGGGTCTTTTTCTGAGGGTTTCAGCACGAAGGTATTCCCGGTTGCCAGCGCGATGGGGAACATCCACATCGGTACCATTGCCGGAAAGTTAAACGGCGTGATCCCGACGCAAACCCCGAGCGGTTGCATCAGCGAATGGCTATCGACGCCGGTACCTACGTTGGCTGAGTGTTCGCCCTTTTGCAGATGTGGGATACCACAGGCAAACTCCACCACTTCCAGGCCGCGGGTCAGCTCACCAACTGCGTCAGAGAATACCTTGCCATGCTCTTCGCTGATGATGCGAGCCAGCCTCTCCATGTTTTCTTCCAACAGCGCCTTAAAGCGGAACATCACTCGCGCACGTTTTAACGGAGAATGGCGCGCCCAACCGGGGAATGCGTCGTGCGCTGCCGCAATGGCCTGCTCGGTTTCCTGTGTCGTACTCATCACCACCTGGCGGATCTGTTCGCCGGTGGCCGGGTTGAAGATTGCCTGAACGCGCTGGCCTGAACCGGTGACACATTCGCCGTGGATAAAATTCGCTACTGTCTCCATCCTTAACCTCTCGCTGTTGATACGTGACTGTTACCTGAACACTGTTATCTGTGTACTATATATGAAACAAACATTCCATTTTAATTTGAAATAAAATAAATAATGATTAATGTGATCAAGGATGGGTTTTTATGTTAACAAGCGGAATCGCATGATTAGCGTGCACTGGCATAACGTTTCAGCGGACGACAAGCCTGAAGCTTTTGTTTCGTTTTTACAGCCAGATGAATGAGTGACATTTCAAAGACGCGGTTTTGCGTTTAGAATCATAAAACTATGTACCAGGAGGTAAAATGACAACAGCAACCAGCCTGAACGAGCTGCAGCAGCAAATCCGCGATCGCTACGATAGCCTGAGTAAGAGGCTGCAGCAGGTGTCCCGCTATGTGCTGGATAATACCAATAGCGTGGCCTTTGATACGGTTGCCGTCATTGCTGAACGTGCCGGAGTGCCCCCCTCTACGCTGATCCGCTTCGCCAACGCCTTTGACTTCACCGGCTTCAACGAAATGAAACAGCTGTTTCGTATGAACCTGGTAGAGGAAACCGCCAGCTACAGCGACCGCGCGCGCATGTTCCGTGAGATGGAAAGCGAAGCCGTACCGGAAACCCCGCTCGATATCCTGCAGGAGTTCGCCCGTTCGAATACCCAGGCGCTCCAGCAGCTGGCAGCCCGTGCCGAACCTGAAATGCTGGAACGCGCCGTACAATTGCTGGCAGAAGCCGACACCATTTACATTGCAGGTCTGCGTCGTTCGTTTAGCGTAGCGGCCTATCTCACCTACGCCCTGAGCCATCTTGAGTGTCGTCCTATTTTGCTCGACGGAATGGGCGGAATGCTGCGCGAGCAGATTAACCGCATCAAAGCGCAGGATATCGTGGTGTCGATTAGCTTCTCGCCTTATGCGGAAGAAACGCTGATGGTCAGCGAAACTGCGGCCAATGCCGGCGCGCGCCAGATCGTGATTACCGACAGCCAGATAAGCCCGCTGGCCACGTTCAGCGATCTCTGCTTTGTGGTGAAAGAGGCGCAGGTTGACGCGTTTCGATCCCAGTCTGCGACGCTGTGCCTTGTGCAGTCGCTAGTGGTGGCGCTGGCTTACCGTCTGGGTGACGGGAGTAATGAAAACGGTCATTCTGTCGGGTGATGAGCACCGCAAAAATTGACGATCTGTTTTATTACATTCCCGCCAGCGTGACGTGAAACCGTGATGCCAGCCGTTACTTTTATGGTCGTTGAAAATATCGCCCTCATTCAGCGACCAGATAAAATACAATCCGTTATTACCATAAGCTACAATTATATTAATATTAGATAATCAACAATGCGCATGCTGACAATAATACGCAAAGGTTTACTATAGACCTGTCTTTTTTAAGCAGGAAAGTAAAATGAAAAATACAAAAGGGTTGATGATTATTGCCCTTGCTTTCACCCTGGCATCATGTGCTTCCATTCCTGAGAATATCAAAGGTAATAATCAACCCGATATCCAAAAAAACTTTATCTCCGTGCATAACCAGCCCAGTTTATATACCGGTCAACAGGCTCGCTTTGGTGGTAAAGTCATCAATGTGATTAACACCAAAAATGATACGTTGCTGGAAATCGCCGTTTTGCCACTGAACGACTCTGCTAAGCCACAAATAGACGCGAGCTATCAGGGACGTATTCTTGCCCAGCAGAAAGGTTTCCTCGATCCGGTAAACTACAGAAACCATTTCGTGACCATTTTGGGAACAATTCAAGGAGATGAGTCAGGATTCATCAACAAAGTCCCGTACAACTTTGTTAAAGTTGATTTACAAGGAATCCAGGTTTGGCATTTAACTGAATCTGTCAACACCACCTATAACATGTGGGATTATGGTTACGGCGCATTCTGGCCTGAGCCGATGTGGGGAGCGCCTTACTACGCCAATACAGTCACTCAGGTAACTCCGGAACTAGTGAAATAATCCCAGAGGTAAGATGGCGCGACTATATTCCGGAGTCAGGTGTTGGCAAACACCCCTTCTCATCACCCCGCGTTTATCTTATTGCGCCATCCTGCTTCATGAGATCCTTCGCTTAACATGCATTCTTCCTGTTACATATAATTTTTAACCGCTAATTCTTTAGCGAAGAAATGGGCTTTACCCTTCTCATGCCTGACCATCTTTTGTTATTTACCGACAACTCCCCCACCCTGCATGCAATAAAAGAACATTTGTGTTTATACATTATTCAGGGATTACTATGAACAGAAAATGCTTACTGTTGATACCATTATTCTTTAGTAGCGTCATCATCACCGCCTGCGATAATAAACCTGCAGTAAAAACCGCCATGGAGCCCGAGGTCGGCGTTGTTACCTTAGCGCCCTCCTCAGTAAATATTAAAAGTGAACTTCCGGGTCGCGCGCTTGCGTTCGAGATCGCCGAAATCCGTCCTCAGGTTGGTGGGATTATCATAAAACGCAACTTTGTTGAAGGCGATAAAGTCAGCAAAGGAGAATCACTGTATCAAATTGATCCTGCCCCGCTGCAGGCACGACTGGACTCAGCCAAAGGAGCGTTGGCAAAGGCACAGGCTACCGCCAATAATGTTCGTCTGACACTCAATCGGCAGTCAGCGTTAATAAAATCTAATTACGTCAGCCGCCAGGACTATGACACGACGCGTTCACAGCTTAATGAAGCGCAAGCCAATGTTGCCGTCGCTAAAGCGGATCTTGAACAAGCCACCATCAATCTTCTATACGCCAATGTTACCTCGCCCATTGATGGCATTAGCGGCAAATCTTCCGTGACCGTGGGTGCCCTGGTTACTGCCAATCAGGAAAACGCGCTGGTCACCGTTCAGAGATTAGATCCGATTTATGTTGATTTAACCCAGTCAGTACAGGACTTCTTACGCCTGAAAGAAGAGAAAGCCAACGGCCAAATCGCCCAGCAACAAGGCAAAATTCCGGTTGAACTGATGCTGGAAAACGGCAAGCCCTATCGCCATACCGGTACGCTTGAGTTTTCCGATCCCGCTGTTGATGAGACCACCGGTTCGGTAACCCTGCGCGCCGTATTTCCCAATCCTGAAGGTGAAATTTTACCCGGTATGTATGTCACGGCGTTGCTGGACGAAGGCAGTCAACAAAACGTGTTGATGGTCCCCCAGCAAGGAATTACGCATAACGAGCAAGGAAAAGCCACCGCGCTGATCCTTGACCAGGAAAACGTAGTGCAACTGCGTGAAATAAACGCAGTGAAGGCCGTTGGTAATCAATGGTTAGTGACCGCGGGATTACATCCTGGCGATCGGGTCATTGTGTCCGGATTACAAAGAATTCGTCCGGGAATCAAAGCCCGGGTCCTCCCTTCAAAACTGAACACACCTGACACGGTAGCTGAACAGTAATATTTCAGGCATTAAGGACACTTTCTTCATGGCCAACTTTTTTATTGAGCGCCCGGTTTTCGCCTGGGTGCTCGCTATTATCATGATGTTTACGGGCGGTATCGCGATAATGAACCTGCCTGTCGCCCAATATCCACAAATTGCGCCCCCAACCATTACCATCAGCGCTGCCTACCCAGGGGCTGACGCAAAGACCGTTGAAGACTCCGTCACCCAGGTGATTGAACAGAATATGAATGGTCTTGATGGCCTGATGTATATGTCATCCACCAGCGATGCGGCAGGTAATGCCTCGATTATCCTGACCTTCAAAACGGGTACGTCACCCGATATTGCGCAGGTTCAGGTACAGAATAAACTACAGCTGGCGATGCCTTCCTTGCCACAGGAAGTACAACAGCAAGGGATCAGCGTTGATAAATCCAGCAGCAATATCTTAATGGTTGCCGGTTTTATCTCTGATAATAACAGCCTGAGCCAATATGATATTGCCGACTATGTGGCCTCGAACATTAAAGATCCGCTAAGCCGCACTGCCGGGGTGGGGAGCGTACAGTTATTCGGTTCGCAATACGCCATGCGCATCTGGTTGGATCCACAAAAGCTCGACAAGTATAACCTCACTCCCGAGGACGTCATTACCCAGCTCAAAGTGCAGAATAATCAGATATCTGGCGGGCAGTTGGGGGGTATGCCTCAGTCAGCCGATCAGCAGTTAAATGCGTCGATAATCGTCCAGACGCGTCTGCAAACGACCGATGAATTTGGCAAGATCTTCCTTAAAGTTCAGCAAGATGGTTCTCAGGTTCTGCTGCGCGATGTCGCGCGCATTGAGCTGGGTGCGGAAAATTATGCAACGGTTGCACGTTACAACGGCAAACCCGCCGCCGGGATTGCGATTAAACTTGCCGCTGGTGCCAATGCCCTGGCAACGTCCCAGGCGGTCAAACAAGAGCTGAACAGATTATCGGCCTGGTTTCCGGCCAGTATGAAAACCGTTTATCCCTATGACACCACGCCGTTTATCGAGATTTCGATTCAGGGTGTTTTTCATACTTTGATCGAGGCAATCATTCTGGTATTCCTCGTCATGTATCTGTTTTTACAGAGTTTCCGTGCGACGCTTATCCCCACTATCGCCGTTCCGGTGGTTATCCTCGGAACCTTTGCAATACTCGACGTCGCCGGTTTTTCGATTAACACGCTCACGATGTTTGGCATGGTGCTGGCGATAGGGCTGTTGGTCGATGATGCCATCGTGGTGGTTGAGAACGTAGAACGTATTATTGCTGAAGAGCACTTGTCTCCAAAAGCGGCAACGCATAAAGCAATGGGCCAGCTCCAGAGGGCGCTGGTTGGTATTGCCGTCGTGTTATCCGCCGTATTTATGCCGATGGCGTTTATGAGCGGGGCAACGGGTGAAATTTTCCGTCAGTTTTCCATCACCTTGATCTCCTCCATGCTGCTGTCGGTATTTGTGGCAATGAGCCTGACGCCTGCACTTTGCGCTATGTTGTTGAAATCCCACGAAGGAGAAAAGGAAAACACACATTTTCTGTTTACCCGTTTCAATCACTTCATGGAGAAATGCACTCAGCACTACACGGACAGCACCCGTAGACTGCTACGTCGCACAGGCCGTTATATGGTCGTCTATTTAGTCATTGGCGCGGGCATGATTATGCTGTTTTTACGCACTCCGACCTCGTTTCTGCCTGAAGAAGATCAGGGGGTATTCATGACCACGGCACAATTGCCTTCGGGTTCAACGATGGTGAACACCAGTAAAGTGCTCGGGGAAATAACCGACTACTACCTGACGAAAGAGCAGAAAAACGTTGCTTCTGTTTTCACCGTCGGCGGATTTGGTTTCAGCGGCCAGGGACAAAACAACGGTCTGGCGTTTATCAGCCTGAAGCCCTGGTCAGAACGCGTTGGCGAAGAAAACTCGGTTACCGCCATTATTCGACGGGCCATGATGGCCTTAAGCACCATCAATAATGCCGTCGTTTATCCGTTCAATTTACCGGCGGTCGCAGAATTGGGCACCGCATCAGGGTTTGATATGGAACTGCTGGATAACGGTAATCTTGGGCATGAAAAAATGATGCAGGCGCGGAACCAGCTTCTGGCTTTGGCCAACCAGTCCTCCGGTGAGGTCGACGGGGTGCGTCCGAACGGTCTGGAAGATACACCGATGTTCCGCATTCACGTCAACGCCAAAAAGGCTGAAGCTATGGGCGTTGCGTTATCGGATATTAATCAGACCATCTCCACCGCGTTTGGTAGTCGCTATGTCAATGATTTCCTGAACCAGGGGCGCGTAAAAAAAGTGTATGTCCAGGCCGATACGCCGTTCCGTATGTTGCCGGACAATATCAACCACTGGTACGTACGTAACGCCTCCGGTTCCATGACCCCGCTCTCCGCCTACTCATCCACCGAGTGGACCTACGGTTCTCCTCGCCTTGAACGCTACAACGGTCAACCCGCAATGGAAATTCTGGGCCAGCCGGTTGAAGGGAAAAGCAGCGGTGATGCGATGAAATTTATGGCATCGCTGATTAATAAACTGCCCGCAGGCGTCGGCTATGCCTGGACCGGTCTGTCTTATCAGGAGGCGCTATCCACAAACCAGGCACCAATGCTGTACGGCATTTCGCTGATCGTCGTATTTCTGGCGCTGGCGGCACTGTATGAAAGCTGGTCGATCCCGTTCTCGGTGATGCTGGTTGTGCCAATCGGGGTGGTCGGCGCTTTACTGGCTACCGATCTGCGTGGCCTGAGCAATGATGTTTATTTCCAGGTCGGCCTGCTCACCACCATGGGGCTGTCGGCTAAAAACGCCATTCTGATCGTCGAGTTTGCCGTCGAGATTATGCAGAAAGAAGGGAAAACGCCGCTTGAGGCTGCGGTGGAAGCCGCGCAAATGCGCTTACGTCCAATTCTGATGACCTCACTGGCCTTCATCCTGGGGGTTATTCCACTGGCAATAAGCAACGGCGCAGGCTCTGGTGCGCAAAATGCCGTCGGTACGGGGGTTATCGGTGGGATGCTGGCCGCGACGGTACTGGCAATCTATTTTGTTCCAGTTTTCTTTGTCCTCGTTGAAAATACGTTAGCGCGATTTAAAGCTCGACGCTGATCCCCTGCCCTCTCCCTGGGTTTAGATTATTCAATTCCCAGGGATGGGGCTTCGTTTGTCAGGTCTACGGTTATTAGCGGGCACGGCTATCCAGCGAGTTTCTCGTGGATAGCAGGGTAAGCATTACGCGGATTTTTTATAAGGAACGACTGAGGGTAGGAACAGAGGTTGTCAATTCTAACTAAAGCCAGGCTATCAAAACGGTTAATCAATAGTGCAGACCAGAACCTTTCAGATTTACAGCCAGTTCACCCAGTTTTGTATTCGGATGCTGATGGCACATTTTAACCATTTTCGGTACAGCTTCCGTTTCCACCTCATGCAGGGGAACATAATCATCGCCTTTAAAGTCAGAATTTTTATTAACAATCACAAAGGCAATTGCCGTCTTGTATTGCTGACTCATATCAACAAATTCTTTACAGGTCATATCTTGTGGCGCAGCTTCCGTTGCCTGAGTAGCCAAAGCACGGGTCATTGGTACCATAACAGAGGTCACAAGAATAGCCGCAGAAACCATCATTTTAATATTCACTATGCGCTCCAGAGTTAGCATTAATTTTTATCGGCGAGCTTATCAGTTTTAACCAGCGTCGCATTTCTACGCAGACTGATAAAAGCTAAAGAACTAAAGATCATCTCGACACCAATAAAAATTGAGGTAAATACATACGATCTGTCGGGATCCATATTCAGCCATACGCCGGCAATAAGCAGGTCAAAAATACCAATAAAAATGTTCCATCCATAACCCGGACTACGGAACAGTTTGACCCCAGAGGCGATACGAAAAATCCCCCCCAGAATAAACAGGCAGCAAAATACCATTGCCAGTGAATTCATGCCTATCACAGGATTCACGAGGAAACAGTAACCCAGCAGTAACCACGCGATAGCAAAAAAGGCATAGGTAAATTTGGCTTTCAATTGCTTTTTACCTGAACTAAACAGGCTATAAATAGAATAGAAACCACATACCAGGAACATAAAACCGGTTGCATAGCTTAAATAAACACCTGCAGCAATCGGATAAATCAAGCAGCAGATGCCACAAATCAACATCAACACCGCCATAATCGTCGCGTGCTTTTTATAATGAACGAGTGTTTTTTCATTAAACGCTCTCAGGCTACGCTGATTAAAAACAAACATACATCCTCCGTTATACATAAACGCAATGTAACCTGTTGACACAAGAATTATTACTCACTCAACATATGTTACTTACAGTGGAATGATAAGACTTCCACTAAGGAAGCGTATATAAGAACAAGAGAATGTCGATATGCGTATATTCCTACACATGTCAGACATCTGACACTTGTAGGATTAAACGGTCATTATTCTATCTTGGCTCTGATTTCTCTCTTTAACATTATTTAATATGCTTATTGCGTTTGGTGACATATACCAAATTTATTCAGGAGAAAGTAATGAAAAAGATTATTCTTGCGGGTGTGCTTGCAACCATGATGGGTTCAGCACCAGTGATGGCTGCTACTGCTACCACAACCACTCCGGCGCAAGCTGCTACCGCAAATGTACAAAAAGAAGCCGCCGATGTTATGCAGGTCGCAGTACAAGGCGCAAATGCGATGCGTGATATTCAGCTTGCTCGTCTGGCCCTGTTTCATGGACAGCCTGACAGCGCTAAAAAATTAACCGATGACGCGGCTTCCCTGCTGGCAGGCGACAGCAAAGATTGGGCGAAATTTGTAAAAGCTGCGCCTAAAGCCAAGATGATTGACGATCAGTACGTGGTTATTAACGCTACGGTCGCGCTGTCAGAAGACTATATTGCGACTCCGGCCAAAGAATCCGCTATCAAAACAGCAAATGGCAAAATGGCCAAAGGCGACTGGAAAGGTGCAGTGGATACTCTGCAACTGGCTGGTATCAGCGTGCTTCAGACCCAATACCTGATGCCTCTGAATCAGACTCGTAAAGCCGTTGCCAGCGCGCAAAAACTGCTGACTTCCGGTAAATACTATGAAGCAAACCTTGTGTTAAAAGGTGCTGAAGATGGCATTGTGGTCGATAGCGAGATGATCGGCGCAGGCCAGTAGTACTCAGCACTACGGAGTGTTGAACCAGGACTTTCTCTCCTGATCGGGCAGCTACAGCTACCCGATCAGGGGGATTAATGGCTAATCAGACTGTCTATCTCAATCTCAATTTCCCGCATAACAGCAATAATTTTCTGCAATGCCTCCTCGCGAACTGCCAGAGGAAGATCGTCATGTCGTCTGGATTCGAAAGGTTCGCACAGGTTCTGTAGCGCAGTGATACCCAGAATTTGCGCCGAGCCATGCAACCGGTGAAGAGCTCGCAAAAACAGCTGAGGTTCATCTTGCAGAACGGCTTTCTCAGCCGCTTGTATATCATTCAGCGTTGCCTCGCGAAATGTCTCGAGAATCTCGTTCATCAGTGCGCGATCGCCGCCGGTATTTTCCGTCAACACATTGAATTTCAAATGCCGGATTGTACAAGGAGACGCATAACCGGTTTCGATTTTACTCAATTCATGGGTCAGTGTCTGAATCGACACAGGCTTGAACAGGCACAAGTTCATACCATTTTGCAGGCATCGATCGCGTGACTGTGGAAGTGCGCTGGCCGTCAGTCCCCATATTTGTAAATTCGGCTGTTGACGACGTAGCGAAGCCGCGAGATCAAACCCGTCTTTTTTCGGCATATTTACATCAGTTATCAGCAGATCGTACGATTTCTTCGCCAGTTTGGCTTCTGCTTCCTCCCCATCACATGCTTCATCCACGCTGTAGCCAATGGCATTCAACTGTCGCTTGAGCAGCAGGCGATTGGTTGGATTATCGTCAGCTATCAAAATAGACAGACACGGAAGCGGTAACAGAGTACCGGGCGCATCGCCATCCGATACAATCGACTGACGAGCCGTTTCAACCGGCAGCGTTATGGTAAACGTGGTTCCTTGCAACGGGACGCTCATCAACTCCAGCGTGCCGCCCATCAACGTCACCAGTTCTTTGCAGATAAATAACCCAAGGCCGGAACCGGTTTGTTGACGCCCGCAGCGTCCCTGAGCGTAACGCTGAAACAGCCCCGCCTGCTCCTCTTCACTAATCCCGCAACCGGTGTCGCTAATGGCAATAGTCAGGGTACCGTGATTCTCCCCCTCAGGCATCAAACGGGCCGTTACATGAATACTGCCCTGCTCGGTAAACTTCAACGCATTACCCACCAGGTTGGTGAGAATTTGCCGCAAAGCCTGCTGATCGACAAATACCCGCTCGTTCGCCGGCAACTGGCTAACGCAGGCAAGCGTAATGCCTTTCTGTCTGGCTAAGGCATCGAAAGAGTGGCACTGCAATTCAATGAGCTGCGAGAGATCCGTCCATTGAGGAACAACCTGGTATTTACCAGACTCAATCTTATCCACATCCAGTATCTTACCGATCAGCCCAAGCAATGACTGGGCCGTCGCCCCGGTAAGGGCAATCGCCTCTTTTCGCTGTGCCGGGCTGAGTTCTGAACTCGACAGTAATTCCACAAAGCCAACAATCGAACTTACCGGAGTACGTAATTCATGGCTCATACTCGCCAGAAAGCGACTTTTGGCCTTGGTTGCTTCAATCGCTTTATTCTTTTCGTTTTCCAGTTCTTGAGATAATGCTTCTTTGAGATGAAGCTGCTCTTCCAGTAGCCGCTGCGATTGTTTCCTTTTATTTACCTCACGGGAGAGTGAGATCCCCCAGATCAGGCTAATTGCTATCAGCAGCAGCGCGAATATCCCCAGTTGATAGAACTGTTTGCTATATCGACTCCAGAAATCGACCTGCGTATTGGAAATTTTCGACCACCTCTCCGTCATCTGCAAAATTTCACGTGGCGGTATGGCCTGTAGCGCTTTATCCATAACAGACTTCAACATCGGCTCGCGGGGAGAGATTGCAAAACTTACCGACGCACCAGGCATATCTGGAAGCCTAAAAAAGTGCATATTTTTCTGGTAGTAATGATCAACCATAAATCTTGCCGACAATTCGGTAGCGATTGCCGCATCAACGCTGCCCTCCTTGACCATGGCCATCGCAACACTGCCAGTATCCGCATTCACCCAGGTGGCCTGCGGATAGCGTTGCTTCAGTTCGCTTTCCAGCACATGCCCGGCAGGCAAAGCAATACGTATCGGCTTCTCCAGTAGCGATTCGGCGGTTTCCTCACGGGAAGTGATCATCACAAATGCCACATTCATCAGCGGATCGCTAAAGGCCGAATTGCTCGGGTTTTGATGAGTTAGCGTGATAGTGGGGTACATATCCCACTGTTCGCCGCTTATTTGCTTTGTCTGCTCACTTTTGGAGCTAGCTAAAATGGGTTCAAAATCGAGCCCCGTTTGCAGATGAATAATATTCAGCAAATCACCAATAATACCGCGTAACTCACCACTGCGATCGACCAGCGTATAGGGCGAGTAATCTGGGTTGATTAAAATGCGGATAACATGCTTTTTCTTCAACCACGCTTTTTCCTGATCGGTGAAAGGAATAGGCGCATTCAGATAGGCAAGGTTGCCGCGGTTCAGCCAGTTCTGCATGACTTGCATATGAATTTCATTACTGATTGACGTAATGAAACCATCAAGAATATTTCTTAATACAGGCTGATCTTCGTTAACGACAAAATAATTATATTGTTCTTGCTTATCAAAGTAGTGCGTAATAACCAGTGATTGTGAGAAGTATCGAGAGATACAATGACTGCTGGTGATATTGTTACCAATATAATATTGGTTATCGCCATTCACTACCGACGCCATAGCCTGATACTCGTCGTCATAAAATGAGACTTTAGCCTCAGGAAAAGCCCCATGGATAACATCGAGAAAAGGGCAATCCCGCACACACGCGACGCTAACCTGATGGTTCGAGGTCAGCGGCAGCATAGTGTTTTTTAGCGATGTTACAAGCGTCGGCCACGTGGTCAGCAATGCCGAAGTGCGCAACAGATTTCCACCAACATCCTGGCGTCGGGACAGTTGGGTTATCAGCGTATCAACATCGTTATTGGCGAGCGCGGCCAGCGCCTCTTGCTCATTATCATACTGCTTTATAATGATTTTTAGATTGAGGTTCTTTTGCATTAACGCAAGGTAATCCGCGTTGACGCCCCGATAATATTCACCGCTATTTTGATAAATAATGGGGGAGACTTCCGGTAACCAGGTGCCAACAACCAAGGTTTTTTTATGCGCTAACCAGTTTGTTTCTTCCCTGTTCAAGCCGATATTTTGCACTGAGGTATTATAGTTACTTTTTAGCTCAACTTGCCGAGCTGAGCTTACACCCGTAGACAACCCGATGGTAAAGACGACCATCAAAAAAATAAAAAAGCGTTCCAGCATTACTCTATCCTATTTTATTTCTCTGCGCATAATCATAAATTTCCATTAATGATGAACAATCTAATTTTTCCATCAACCGGCTTTTATAGGTACTTACCGTTTTATTACTGATATTCATTTTGCTGGCAATTGTGCTGTAATCCATGCCATTAAGGATATAACGCAATACTCTCATTTCCTGGTTCGACAACGTATCAAGCTTATCCTGCTCGCTGACGGATGAACCAGTAAAATGCTCAAGGGAAAAGGGAAAATAGCTATAGCCATTTTTTGCTGCTTCGATTGCGGCAAGAATATTATTCATACCTTCTTTTTTGCTCACAAATCCGTTAGCACCGTATTCGGCGCTACGTTTGCCGTAAAAAAATTCATTTTTAGCTGAAATGATAATGATTACACCAGCATAGTGCCGCTTTCTCAGCTGCTCCAGCACTTCGATGCCACTTATACCGGGAATATCTACATCGATAATCAACAGCTCGGGCTTAGTTTTTTCAACGGTTTGAACCACTTGATCCCCGCTATCGAGTTCGGTGGTCACTGCGATACCATTAGTATCGAGTAAGTTGCGGATGGCAATGCGTGCCAATGGGTGATCGTCAACGATTATCGCGTTCATTGCGTATAAGAATCCCGATAAATAAAGAGAGGCGATGGCTATAGAGCAGGTGAGTCTTCAATATTATGTTTTATAAACGCAAGACTTTAAGATGAAAATTCTAGCATAGCCACGCGTATATTTTATTATTTTTTCATAATTCGAATGAATAAATCATAAAAATAACATTTTGATTTACAAAAATTAAACTTTGAACCTTTGTAAATATCAAATCATTAACACAACGTAAAGGAAAATTCCTACACATGTAGGACAGGTCTTTCATTTATTAGGGTTCATTCTTAACAAAGTTATTAATATCAATAGGGTAGTAAGCATTAGAACCGTAAAAATACGCCCCCCCTCATCTGACGATCATTCCGTTAGGGTGGCATGGTGGAAAGCTGCCATCAAATAGCCGCTTACGTTGAACATTCCCATGCACATTTCTATTCCAGCAACTTTACATTACAAACAAATATTATTTTTCAATACGTTGCCTACGACAGTTTTTTGTTAATTTTATTTCTATATGAAATTATCCTACACTTGTCTTTATGCTTAAATAAAGCAGAAACAGCGCATTTTCAAATTTCCAGGTTACATCGATGCGCTGCTAAAAAAATAAGATAGAGAATTTTTCATACTTTCGGGTGATAACAATTTTACTAACCTGAATTTTGGAGAAACTGTAAATCCAGAGGGATCGTACACTGGCACAACCTGGCGGGAAGAAAAACCGGCCAACGTTAAAAGCATCACTTTCACATTCTAAGGAGAAAAATAGGTTACCAGAACAGCAAGTTACGCTTCTCTTCTGGTAGTAAGCAAAGCAATTGATTGATGGCGTATAGCAAAATGAATCAAATACGAGAATCATTAAACAATGTTGTATTCCCTGACACAATGCCTGACACATGGCCTTATCAATCCTGGTGTTCACCTGAAAATATTGATACCGATATTACATGGTATTCATTTACTGAGCTGGATTTGATGATCGAAGCCTGGCTGGGTAAAGACTCACTCATCCCAGTGAACAAAACCGTATGGGGTTTTGTGAACGAAAATGAACCATTAATCCAGATAGTTATCCACGAAGATATTGCATATATTGCAATTAATCACAGATTCTATTCATGGGTAATTATTGTTGCAGGAACATACAACTTAAACATCAGTCTCGATCTTGCCTCCATATTTAAACACACAGCCTTAGCCGATACAGCGCTATGCATTATAGCCAATCGCGTTGACATACATTCAGTAGAGGTATCTCTTAACACCGCCCGCTCTTTTATGAACTTTGTTTTCTTTCATGAATTGGTTCATTTGATGTGTTGCCAGCATCAATACATCAAGATGAATGGCAACCAACTTCCGTACATCAGGACCATGGAGTTTATTGCCGACTTTCTAGCGTACGAACATTCACTCATGCCTGTAACTTACGAATATACCGTACAAAAAGACAACTGGGATCTGCAGATGAGTACCGCTCGATGCCTTGGCTTTGTCATCGCGTCCTATTTCATCATTAAGACGAAACAGATCAACAAGTTAAGTCTATATCCATCCATAAATGAAAGAACCACCTTGTTGCTGAGTTATATATTATCGCCATCTTTAACGCGGAGTGAACGGGAGGGATTACTGCTAAAATATGAAGCCAGTGGAATAATGGATGCTTATATCCGGCGAGGAAAGCTAGGATTTAATATTGGCAATAATGATTCCCTCACCTCGACTGAATATTCTGCATGTCGTTGTAATTGCAGCAAATGCAGCGCATTCGCCAACGAGATATGTAACAAGGCCAAACCATTGAACAGCGAAGTATTAAACCATATGAGCATTTATACAGAATGCTTCCCTAAAAATAAGGTTTTTTACCCCTTTCCTGTTATAGATAAAAGAGATAACAAAACATCTCATTTTTGTAGTTTACAAAATCCTATACTGTTTTCCTTAGAGAAAACGATTAAAAGATCCTCTGCATTTCTATCAAACCGATTCCTGAGTTTCCACTAAGAGCCTAATGGGATAGGCTCTTAATCACTTATTTCCGTCATCCTTAATGTGGCTCTGGAACAGCAGAGCCACAAGAGAGAGACATTAATCAGGCTTTACTGGGCAACGCTCCCACTGCGTGCGAGCTTTTGACTGTCAGCGTAACGACAGCTGAGCACAACAGTGCAGCAATCATAAAGATAAAGGCGCTGTTATAGCTTCCGCCACTACTTTGGATAAGCCAGCCGATGATAGGCGCTGATACAACCCCCGCCATCTGGCCGCCAAAGTTAACAATACCGGATGCCCGCCCCATGATGTTGCTCGGGATCGTATCCATCAGAATGCCCCAGAACGTCGCCATGGCAAAGAACATGAACAGGGCTGAGACACACTGATAAACCACCGCCATATCTGCACTGCTCACGCTGAAAGTCAGATACAGGAATCCCGCGGCAATAACAGAGGTTACAACATACAGCGTTTTACGCTGGGGTTTGAATTTGTCTGAGCAATAACCGCCTAATAATGTTCCGCCTGCCCCGAACAGGAAGGGAATGGCTGCCATGACACCGGTCTTTGCCAGAGAAAACTCTCGTACGGTAATCAGATAGCTTGGTAGCCAGGTTGAAAAACCCCAGAAGGTGATATCAAACAAAAACCAGATGCTGGCCATTTGCCAGAGCACCGGCATTTTGAGTACGTCTTTAAACGCGATAGCACTGGTGTTTTGCAGGCTCCCCTGATCGTCAGCAGCCAGCTCAGCCAGGTCTTGCTGCGTAATGGCAGGGTGATCTTTCGGGTTGTCACGTGTAAATAAGTAGATACCTGCCGCGATAAACAGACCGGGAATACCCAGCACGATAAAAACCATGTGCCAGCCAAATGCCCCGATGATACTTGCCGCCACAACTACCGCCAGCGCTGGGCCTAAGGTGTTAACCGTTGACTGAATCGCCGTGGCGCGACCACGCTCTTTCGACGGGAAATAGGTTGATATCATCTTCCATGAGGCCGACGGGAAACATCCCTCACCGATACCAAAGAAGAATCGTACTGCTAACATCAGCGGCAGCGTCAGCACAGCGCCGGTTAAGCTGGTGAACACAGACCACCATGCAATACCAATGGCCATGATTTTGCGCGAGCCAAATTTATCCGCCAGTAATCCACCGGGAATTTGAAACGCAGCATAACCAATAAAAAAGGCGCTAATAATTAAACCTTGTTGAGTCGTATCAAGATTTAAATCTTTGCCAATATAAGGGAGCGAAACGCTCATCACCATTCTGTCGAGAAAAGAGAGCAGCCACGCCAGCCAGATCAGGGTCAGGACGGTATATCTTGCTTTCCAGGTCTTGGGTTTACCTGAAGGTAAAGACGTTTGTAGGTTCATTGTGATGTCCTTAGGGTGTAGTGATCTACCGCGACCATAAATAGTCACGATAGATCCATGCGTGTTTAGCGTTATTTATTAATATTGTTTTCTAATAACCGTACCGCTACAGGCATAACTTTCCGTGCCATTGATTAAGGCAATGCGCCCATTAACCATGACAATTTCAATCCCTTCCGGGTACTGATTGGGTTCCACAAAAGTACCTTTATCCGTAATTGTGTTCGGATCGAACATCACAATATCCGCTGCATAACCTACCTTCAGCAGTCCGCGATCCTGCAAACCCAATACTTCAGCAGGTTTCCCCGTCATCTTGCGGATTGCCGCTTCCCAGCTCAGACATCCCTCTTCACGGACATATTTACCGAGTACGCGAGGGAATGCGCCAAACACGCGCGGGTGCGGTTTGCCAGCCCCCATTAAGCCGTCGGTACAGACGTTTTGCTCAGGTCGACAGAGAAACTTAATCACGTGCTCTTCGGTACCGTAGAAGTCGACCATCCCCACGGCGTTTTCCTCTTCAAAGAGCAGATCGAAGGTGGCGTTGTACGGATCTTTTCCGCGCAGCTCGCCCAACTGGACGAGGTTCAAACCGACAGCATCCTGATTTTTTGCCGTTTTCACGCTGGTGACAAAAATCTGGTCCAAGCCGGCAAAATCGATAAAGTTATCCCAGCCAGGAATACCCTGCTGAATATCATCAATCATTTTGGCGCGCAGTTCGGGCGAGGCGAGACGCTCAAGTAATTTGTCCGTACCACCGGAGTGAACCCAGGGCGGCAGGATCACGCCAAGCATCGTACTGCCCGCCACATACGGATACTGGTCGAAAGAGATACGAATTCCCTCTTCCTGCGCCTGTTCCAGCATGCCCAGCATCTGGTCGATCAGCCCCCAGTTTTTCTTGCCGCAAACTTTCATATGCGAAATATGTAGCCAGACGCCGGTGGCTTTGGCGATATCAATCAGTTCCTGGGTTGAGTTGATAATATCGTCAGCTTCACTGCGCTGATGCACCACAAAGATCCCGTCATATTTCGCCGTGACCTTACACAGTTCAATCATTTCGGCAGTATCACCAAAGGCGCAAGGCATATAGATAAGTCCAGTGGAAAGTCCAAATGCCCCAGCCTTTAGCTCCCGCTCAAGGACTTCACACATCTTCGCCACGTCTTCACGGGTTGAAGGACGCCCATCCAGACCCATCGCTTCCATGCGCACGTTGCCATGAGGAACTAAATACGCGAGGTTTGTCGCCGGATAACGCGATGCCAGCAGATTGAGATAACCGTCTGTATTTTTATATTTCCAGTCAATTTTGTCGGTGTCACCGTCCAGCCCGGCGATATTTTTACGCCAGGCTGGAATATATTCTTCAGGTAGCGGTGCTAAGGCGACGCCGTCCTGGCCCAACAGTTCGGTGGTGATACCCTGACGAATTTTTGCTGACAGCGCGGGGTTAATAATGGCCGACAGGTCAGAGTGCGTATGGGTATCAATAAAGCCAGGGCAAATAATTTTTCCTGTTGCATCAATTACCTGTTCATTGATGCCAACCTCAATTTGACCGATTTCGACAATACGTCCTTCATCAACCATCACATCGGCAATCCTGCCTTCACTGCCCGTCCCATCGATTACATTTCCGTTTTTGAAAATGGTTTTCATCGTTATTCTCCATGGCGGTGCTGCTGAGCGACACCGCCTGTAAGGTAAGAGGTGGTTATCTTTATTTTTATTGGCGATAGAGTGTCTGGATGATGCTGTAATAGCCGCTGGCCGAGCCGGTTAACTGATCGATCTCGATATACTCATCAATGGTGTGTGCCAGGTTTTCTCGTGAAGGACCGAAGCCGATGGTTTTGATTCCCGCTTCGCCCGCATAGTGGCTACCGTTGGTACAAAATGAGTACTGCGTAATGGTTGGATTAAAGCCAGCCTCGCGAACGCCCGCCAACGCTGCCTGCACGAATTCGTCGGACTCGTCGTACACCCAGCCAGGGAAGAAACGCTCTCCCTCAATCGTGGCGCCGGTATAGCAAGACTCCTGACCCACCGCGTAGGACACTCGGGCCTTAAACTGCGGATCCTGAGCAATAAGTTCAGCAAGCGCATTTTCCAGCGGAGCAATCACGCTTTCTTTGGTTTCACCCACCAGCAAACGGCGATCGTAGGTTGCGCGACAGTAATCCGGTACCACCGAGGCTCCCGGGTACGGCGAGGATTTAATGTCGGTCAGTTCCAGAATGCCAGGCCCCAGAACCGGATGCGTCGGCGGCGTGATCGTGCGAATTTTGTCGATCAATTGCGCCATTTTGTACACCGCGTTAATCCCCGCCTGTGGGTTAGCGGAGTGCGCGGGCTTACCAAAGGTTTCGACCACAATCTCAGCACGGCCACGCTGACCAATTTTCAGGTTTAACTCGGAAGCTTCACCGATGATCACGTAGTCTGGCTTATAGCGCTCGCTGACCAGACGGGCAGCAATACCTTCAAAACACTCTTCGTGCACAATGCACGCAACGTAGATTTTCCCGGCAAAATTTCGCTGATTGTCCTGACCGAAAAAGCCCACGGCGGAGATCATCGCCGCCACGGCGCCTTTCATGTCTGTTGTGCCGCGACCATAAATTTTGCCATCTTCAATATCGCCGCCGTATGGATTACGGGACCACTTCTCTTCGTTCACCGGCACGGTATCGATATGTCCATCGAGAACCAGCGTTTTCCCCGGCTGGGTGCCGACAATGCCGCCAACAATGTTGCCGTACTTATCAACGTGGATGTCATCGAATTGGTAATGCTGCATCATTGTTTTTATGGCATTAACCACTTCCCCTTCCTGACCGGAATAACTTTTTTGTTGGATCAGCGCCTGACAGTTTTTAATGACTTCTTCAATGCGGTTTGCAGATAACATGGGTTTCTCCGTTATATCTCTCAATCAGGGAATTATTTGTTGATGCCCGGGTACTGACCGCCCCAGACAATATCCAGATATTGTTGCGGGTCGGTATCCCCTTCGGTGCTGACTAACAACACACGAGAGTGCGCATCCAGACCCAGTTGCTCACGCGTTTGCGCCAGTTCAGGCGAGGTCATCAGCAGCGCCAGCAGACCGGTAGTAACCGCACCTGACTCACCCGAAATAATCTGTGGATCACCTGCCAGCGGGTTGCCCAACATGCGCATGCCCAACGCTGCAACTTCATCAGGACAGGAGGCAAATGCGTTGGCATAATCGCGCAGCAGTTTCCAGCCGATACTGTTCGCTTCACCGCAGGCGAGACCGGCCATCACGGTTTGTAAATCACCGCCCACTGCAATGGCATCTCCCTCTTTCGAACGGGCTGAGCGGTAGAGGCAATCGGCAATTAACGCTTCGGCGACGATCACTTTCGGGCGATTCTCCCCCCAGGCTGCCGTCACCATTCCCTGAACCATTCCGGCAAACGAGCCGACGCCTGCCTGCACAAAAATGTGCGTCGGCGCAACCTGATGCAGCTGATCTATCGCCTCCAGCATTAGCGTGCCGTAGCCCTGCATAATCCACTGCGGGATCTTTTCGTATCCTTCCCACGCGGTATCCTGCACCACAATCCAGCCATACTTTTCGGCCTGTTCTGCGGTCATACGAACCGCATCGTCATAGTTCATATCGACGATCTCAGCGGTAGCGCCTTCGTTACGAATAGAGGTCAGACGTTGCTGCGAAGAGCCCTTCGGCATATACACCACGGCGTTTTGCTTCAGTTGGCGCGCCATCCATGCCACGCCGCGACCGTGGTTGCCATCAGTAGTGGTGGCAAACGTGACGGTTTGCAGATCGTGGCGTACCTCTTCGCTGGTCATCACGTCAAACGGCAGTTCGCTGATATCCTTACCAACTAATTCAGCGATATGGCACGCCATCGCATAGGAGCCACCCAGCGCTTTAAAGGCTTTCAGGCCAAAACGCTGAGATTCATCTTTGAGGTAGATATTTTTTACGCCCAGTTTTTGTGAAAGCGCCGGTAGCGTATACAGCGGCGTCGGCGCGTAACCCGGAATAGACCGATGAAAATTCAACGCTTTTACCAGTTCCTGGCGGCTAAACGGTGCCAACGGCGCGTTCGGATGTTCGGTAAACGGTGTCTGGTTAATAAAAAATGATAAGTTTTCCTGCATCATAAAACCTCATTGTCCTGGTATTTCATTCCCTGTAATCGGTGCAATACAGAGATATTTCCGTTATCGGTATTGGCAATAGAGCAAAATGCTTACCAGCTTTTTATTAACCGAGTAAATTCTTATGAATATTTTAATAAAGGCTTTAATTTCAATAAATTAAATAGAAATAAAAATTGACACCAAAAAATATCACTGCGTCAGTTTATCGCCTCATTTTGATAAATTCTCATTATTGATAAATAGTGTGATCGCTGAAGATAAAATAAGAAAAACATCCAAAAACAGCGTGATAGATTGATTTTTCGCAAATCATTTTTGCATTGCTTCGCCTATTTATCATTTTCCTTGAGAAATGCGACACACTGCCGGAGAAGTACCATGATTTCAGTACTCAGCAATATTCAGGATGATATATGCAATTATGCCGACGCTATTTCTGGCATAACGGGCACGGACGTTGAAATCATTGATGAATCTTTAATACGCATCGCGGGTACCGGGAAATACCGGCATATGCTCAATGAGAACGTGGCCAAAAATGGCTACATCTATCGTCACGTATTGCAGGTGCGAGAAACGGTACTGATCAAAAATCCCGGCGAGCATCCGCTGTGTCAGTTATGTGAAAAACACCACTACTGTTCTGAAATGCTGGATTTGAACGCACCCATTTTTCTCAATAATCGCGTGATTGGCGTGATCGGGATTATTTGCTCAACCCAGGCACAGCGTGACACGTTACTGAGCCAGATTGATAAATTTGTCACCTTTATTGAGCAAATCGCCGTAATGATCTCCAGTAAGGTCTTTGAATGCCTGGAGCGTTTACGCGCGCAGGAAACGCTTGGCGCATTTCGGCTTCTGATCGATGCTATGGACCGCGGCGTGGTGGCGATTGATGGCAAGGGTCTTATCTGGCATGCCAATCATTCAGCCGACCGCATCCTCAACCGTGAGGTTCAGGGATTACCACTGACCATTGAAACAACCGGAGACAGCCTGTATGGCGATGAAGAAGCGTGGCTGACACTTGAAGGTCAGAAACATCATGTACTGTGCAAACAAATTTCGCTCTCCTCACAGGATAACGATCGCTTAACCATGGTTATCTTTCGTGATGCACACGACTACCTGAGTAACCTTACTCCATCCCCTTATGAGTCTGACATGCAGGTGCGACTGATTGGTCACTCTCCCTCAATGGAGCAACTCAGAAGCACCATCGGTAAAATCGCCAACAGTTACGCCAGCGTGCTCATCACCGGGGAAAGTGGCTCGGGGAAAGAGGTCGTGGCTTTTGCCATTCACCAAAGCAGTCCACGTAAAGCCGCGCCTTTCGTGACAATCAACTGCGCGGCTATCCCCGAACAACTGCTGGAAAGCGAACTGTTTGGTTATGTTCGTGGCGCATTCAGCGGGGCCGATCCCAAAGGACGAATGGGAAAATTTGAACTGGCCAACGGCGGCAGCCTGTTTCTGGATGAAATTGGCGATATGCCGTTGCATCTGCAGGCTAAGCTGCTCAGGGTCTTGCAGGAAAAGGCGATCACCCGCGTTGGCTCTAATAACACCATCAATATTGATGTGCGCATTATTGCCGCGACCAACAAAAACATTAATGCGATGGTGGAGAATAATCAGTTTCGCGAAGATCTTTTCTATCGCCTGAATGTGGTCCCTCTGGTACTTCCATCCCTGCGTGAACGCCGTGCTGATATTGCGGTCCTCGCACAGTATTTTGCCGATGAGTTCTCGGTCAGTTACCAGCGACCACCGCAAAAACTGCCTGATGACGTTATTAACCGCCTTTATGCCTGGCACTGGCCGGGCAACATTCGTGAATTACGCAACGTGATCGAATACATTTTTGTGATGCGCGGAGAAGCCGCCGGGATCAACGCCAGCCATCTTCCCCCCTACCTGCTCAGCGCCGCTGACGGTAGAAAAACGACGATGACCGCGCAACCCCGTCAGCTTGCCAGCAAAGGAAAACAGGCGGAAAGGGAAGCTATCGAAAACGTCATCCAGCGATTCGGCTCAAGCGTTGAGGGGAAAAAACAAGCCGCGACAGAACTGGGGATCAGCATTGCCACGCTCTATAGAAAAATAAAACTGTACGGTTTGTGAGCCTCCCCCTCTTAACGAAGAGGCTCACGTAAAACCATACTGTGCAACCGAGCGCGTTACAGGGCCGATTGATTTCGATGCTGCTCGAAATAGCGTCTGGCCTTGTCGTCAGCTTCTTTCAGGGCTGTCGGATTCAGGTTCTTCTGCGCGATATCCAGTCCATTTTGTGCATCAGAATTCCCATTAGCAAAGGCCACCGCACTCCAGATATACGCCTGAGCATAATCCTGAGTTACCCCTTTGCCTTCAAGGTACATGGTTCCCAGCATCCCCTGAGCTTCCGCATTTCCCTTTCTTGCGGCCTGTTCAAACCACTCAGCGGCTTTTTTATCATCCTGAGCGACGCCATTACCTTCTAAATACATCAAGCCAAGATCTTTCTGCGAGCCTGCATCTCCCTGGGCCGCGGCTTTCTCCAGCCACTCCACCGCTTTTTTATTGTCCTGGGCCGTTCCCTCTCCTTTTGCGTACATCATGCCAAGCATGCCCTGGGCCAGCATATCCCCTTGAAGAGCTGCCTGATTAAACAGCTCAAACGCTTTTTTGTGGTCCTGAGCCACACCAACCCCCTCGCCAAGGTAATACATCGCGCCGAGCATGCTCTGGCCCAGCGCGTCCCCTTTACTGGCGGACTGTTTAAACAGCGCGAAAGCTTTGTCAGTATCCAGACCGACACCATCACCTTCAAAGTACTTTCTGCCCAGTAATCCCTGCGCTTTGGCATCCCCTCGTTCAGCCGCTTTACTCAATGACTTAACGGTGTTGTAGCCCTCTAATAGCGACGCCTTACTTTCAAGGAAACGCTTTGCGTCAGAATTGCCCTTCTCAACCGCACGATGGAGCCACTCAATGGCATGATAGTTTCCGCGCTCGGCAGCAATGCTTAACCACTCGACGGCCTGCTTATTGCCTTTTCCGACTTCGTTGTCAAACCACTCAATGACCTTACCGTCATACCAGCGCGCGCCCTCACCATCAAAGTAGACTAAGGCGAGCAGATAACGCGCATCGAGATTGCCCTGCTCAGCCGCACGGGTCAGCCATTCAACAGCGTTCTTGTCATTCTGCTGCACGCCCTTACCTTCGAAATACAGCACACCGAGATAGTATTGGGCATCGACATTCCCCTGGGCCGCCGCTTTGCTAAACCATTCGGCCGCTTTCTTGTCATCTTTCAGGCCGCCTTTACCCTCGTAGTACATCAGTGCAAGCAGATGCTGGGCACTCGCATTACCCTGCTCAGCCGATTTGGTCAGCCACTCGCTGCCTTTACTGAAATTCTGCTCTACCTCTTTCCCTTTTAAGTACACGGTTGCAAGCACAAACTGCGCCTGCGCATCTCCCGCCTCAGCACCCTGCTGTAAAACAGCCACAGGTTCTTTATTCCACTCTTTTGCTTGTCCCTGTGAAGATCCCGCACCCCACAATATTCCGATGAAAGTGAAGGCGAGGAGAGGCCGAATGTTCATAAAACGTAATCCTTGTTAAGAAAAGGCACATAATGGAGATGCTCCAACGGCAAGCCAACTTATTTAACTGCGATTGTGATCCGTGTCGGAACTATCAGATATTAACTGGGAAATGTGCAAAATATAATTCTTTGACTATGCAGGTGATCCTTAGTGAATAATGCACAACAAAAAGGCCATGTTAATAACATGGCCTTTCGTCTGGACATGGTGTTGAAACTTAATCAAACACACCATTAATAACAGCGGTGACAATCGCCGTGCTCAGTGCAATCAGCACCAAATTATCGCCAATAACCTGCCATTCATAGCCCGGGTAATACGGAAGTTGATTCAACATTGATGGCGGAACGCTCTTCCTGGCGATCCCCGGAGGAAGCGGTTTTCCTCGCGCCAGATTTTTGGCAATACCTGGAGGCAGTGACTTATAGCCCGTTAGACCGTATCTGACGGCATACTGCCTGGCCACGTTATAGCTGATGTCACTATCGACATGGTCCGGCTTACCATAATTTTTACGCTGTTCAGATTGTGCGTTATTTTTTTGGTCCGCGTGTCCTTTCTGGCTATGACCACTATTCCCCTTGTTCCCGCTATTACCATGATTGCCACTATTACCATTTCCGTTGCCATTGCCATTGCCATTGCCATTGCCGGGGTTAGCCAACACAGGAGTGGCACACATCGTCATCGCAGCAACGGCAACTACCGCCGCGGCTAAAGTTCGAAGCCTGGACATGATGATTCCTTAAGCTGTGGATACAAATAAAAATGTACGGTATTCGCTGAATACTGGCTATCGCTTCAACTCCGATTTATGGGCAAATAAACGATGTTGCTTTGCCATGGGCTCCCCAGATTGAGCGTTTTTGAGATTACAGCTCGCCATTCCCGCTATCTCAGATCGGCAAGCGACAGGCACAGGATCTGAGTTTTTGGGAATAACTTCGCGAAAATGGAGAGAAAACGACGTTTTTTTTCGGTTAAGCTATGTTCATGCTTTGGCGTTACCCCATGGCCGGAATCACTATCCAGGAACCCAACCATAATGGCAAAAAGTACCCCGCAGCTGCCGCTCGACCCCCATATGTGTCGCAGCTATGAGAAAAAGTCGCGAAGTCCGCTGGCGCTCTATTCCGAGTATCAGCGTATGGATGTCGAACTGCGGGCGCCGCTGGCTATGACCTACAGCCACTGGCATGGCCAGGTTGAGGTGAACGTGCCATTTGATGGTGATGTGGAGTATCTTTTTAATGACGAAGTGGTGAAGAGCAAACAGGGTTTTATCACCTTGTTCTGGGCCTGTACTCCCCATCAACTCACGGATGCCGGGCACTGTAAACAGATGGCCATCTTCAACTTACCGATGCATCTGTTTTTATCCTGGCCGCTGGACAGGGAGCTGATTAATCACGTGACCCACGGGATGGTGATTACTTCGTTGGCTTCACAGCAGCTGAGCGCGTTTGAAGTACAGCGTTGGCAGAATGAACTCAATAGCGATAACGAACAAATTCGCCAGTTAGCCATTGATGAAATCGCGCTAATGCTCAAGCGCTTTAGCCTCGCTGGCTGGCGGCCGGTACTGGGTAACAAAACGTCGCGTACCCAGAAAAACAGTATTTCACGGCATTCACAGTTTTACGTCAGCCAGATGCTGGAGTTTATTGCCGCCAACTGCGACAAACAGCTTACGGTTGATGCTATTGCCGAACACGTTAAGCTCAATCCCAATTATGCGATGGGTATTTTTCACCGGGTGATGCAACTGACGATGAAACAGTATATTACCGCGATGCGCATTAACCATGTGCGGGCTTTACTCAGCGATACGGATAAAACAATTCTGGATATCGCTACAATTGCAGGTTTTCGCTCCAGCAGTCGATTTTACAGCTCGTTCCATAAATACGTCGGCATGCCACCACAGCAGTATCGCAAATTGAGTCAACAACGCCGACATCATTCACCTTATGCCGAGGGGTAATTTATTCACCAAACTTTCTCTTACCTTACGACTAAAATATAAGCACCAGAATAGCAGGTCAAAAAAGATAATCTGCAGCAGTTAATAAAATAGGGTTCAGCCATGAGCTCTGGCAACTATGTTGCTCAGACATGAGTGACCTGTAGCAGGTATTTATTTGACGTGTTCAACCATTAACGATTGGGATGGAATTATGGAATTAAATAACTGCACCGCCAATAACAGAAAGCCATTGTCTTTCTTTTGGTCAGTTTTACCCATGGTAGTCATGCTGGGCGGGATTAGCATCGGATATTTTATCTTCAATATTCGTGCTGAACCCATGATCCTGATGGGAACGGCAGCCGCCTCGTTTATCGCCATCGCTCACGGCTACACGTGGGATGACATTCTACAATCTATTTGCAATAAAATATCTGAAGCGCTGCCGGTCATATTAATTGTCGCCAGTATCGGTTTCTTAATTGGCGCATGGATGGTGTCAGGCACTATTCCAATGATGATTTATTATGGTTTGAAGTGGATTAACCCGCAGTATTTCTATATTTCGGCATTTATGCTGGGGGCACTAATCTCAGTATGCACCGGTACCTCCTGGGGTTCTATCGGGACCGTTGGTATTGCCATGATTGGCGTAGCGATTGGTCTGAATGTCTCGCTGCCCATTGCCGCTGGTGCTATTGTTTCAGGCTGCTGGTTTGGTGATAAGCTCTCACCGGTTTCTGATTCAACCAACATGGCTGCACTGGCTGCCGGGGTAAACCTGTACTCGCATATCGGCCACCTGCTGTGGACTACCGGCCCGGGTTTTATTATTTGCTGCGTCGTTTACAGCTATATGGGCATGGGCATTGATGCCTCGTCCAGCGCGCCAGAAAACATTACCAACTTGATGAATTCTATTGGTCAGATTTATCACTTTAATATTCTGCTGCTACTCCCGCCGATCATCGTTTTATATGGCTCACTGTCAAAAAGGCCGCCCATTCCGATGCTCTTTTTATCTACGATAGTCTCAATGATTTTGGCGTTAGTCTTTCAGCAATTTACGGCATCCTCTGTCGGCGAATCCGTGGTCAGTGGCTTTAAGCTCACAATGCTTACCGGAGATAATCTGCCGACACTGTCTTCCGATGTTTCCCGCTTACTGGAGCGAGGCGGCGCTATTTCAATGTTTAGCAGCTTCGTTACCGTTTTCAGCGCCTTCAGCTTTGCCGGGGCAATGAGTGCAACGGGCTCTTTGCACACCGTGATAAACGCGCTGACAAAAGGCGTTAAATCCACATTCCGCCTGGTGGCTACCACGATTGTGACGACATTTACCATCTGTGCCTGCACGGCAAATGGAACCTTACCGTTGCTGCTGTGCGGTGATGCCTTTAAAGAGGAGTACAAAAAACGAGGTCTTGCGGCAAAAAACCTCTCGCGAACCACTGAAGATGCCGGAACCGTTGTCGAACCGATTATCCCCTGGTCTGCCTCAGGCGTTTATTGCGCCACTATGCTGGGCGTTGCCACGCTTGATTACTTGCCCTGGGCAATCCTCTGTTACAGCGGTGTCATCTTTGCCCTACTGTGGGCGGCAACCGGTATTGGCATTGCTAAATATGAGCCCAATGAAGCCACTGAGAATATGGTTGAGCAAAAATCATAAACGACTAAATAGTTAAATATTAGCTATCACCAGGGTAAATTAAATATATCCATTAGATATACATAAACATTCTTCGCTTTTGCGTTGCTTACACTATTTTCAGAGACTTTCCAGGAGTCAACAATGTCTTTGTTTGATGATATTGTCACAAGGGATGTTAATTGTCGTAAATACGGGCAATTACAACAGATGTACGGTACCACCGATGTATTACCGCTGTGGATTGCAGATATGGATTTTGCGACACCAGAGCCAATCATGAGCACGCTGCGTTCGGTGGTGTCGCAGCCTGTGCAAGGCTATAACCTGGATTATCCACAATGGAAAGAATCTGTTATTCATTGGTATGCACAACAGTATGATGCCGATATCAAGGCACACTGGTTACATTTTATTCCCGGTGTTATAAAAACTATCGTACTCTCTTTAATGGCGCTTACCCGTCCAGGCGATAATATTTTAACCTGTACGCCAATCTATGATCCCTATCCTAATCTGGTAAACACCAGCGGTAGGAATTTGATTCAGACGCGCCTCATTGAGAAAAACGGGCACTATGAATTTGACTGGCATGATTTCAGCGAGAAACTCAAGCAGTGCAAAATGTTTTTGTTCCCTTCACCGCATAATCCAGGTGGAATGGTGTGGTCGCGGGAAACGTTGGAAAAAATAAGCCACTATTGCCAGCAGGCAGGCGTCATCATTCTGTCTGATGAAGTGCATAGTGATTTAACCCTGCCAGGAAAGCGCCATTTGCCGTTTTTTACTGTTGATGAAGCGCCAGATAGTCGGTCAATCGTGCTTACTTCCATCAGCAAGACCTTCAATACGGCGGCGATCCAGGGCGGAATCGCCATTATTAAGAATGATGAATTCCGCCATCAGTTCTACCACTTTCTGGATAACTGCTACCTTGCCGAGACGCATTCATTACAGCAGGCGGCCATTTATAGCGCTTTTACCCATTGCGCCGACTGGCACCAGAAATTATTGGCCTATCTGGCCGACAATGTAGCGTTTGTAAAAAGTGAAATTGAAAAGCACTGTCCTTTGATCTCAATAGTGTATGGCGGCGCGTCGTATCTGTTATTTCTGAATGCGGAAAAAATGGATCTCAGCGATGAGCAGCTAAGCGCTTTTTTTGTGCATGACGCCAGGCTTGGCCTGTCACCTGGGGCGCAATATGGTCCCGGTGGAGAGGGGCACATGAGACTCAACGTTGGCTGCCCACGCCCGGTACTGGTAGACGCGATGAACAGGCTAAAAGCGGCATACCAGAAATGGCAGAACGCATAGCGTACATCACACGATTTGCCCTGCCACGGTGGGGCAAAATTATCCAAAGATGTTGCTGAACTGCTATAAAGTCTTTCCCTTCTGTCGGCTGGTGTTAAACTGGAAAGTGTGATCTTCATCATAACCTGCTTAAACAGAGACAAGAGACACTGCTATGCAACATATCATCGAGGGCTTCCTCAACTTCCAAAAAGAGATTTTCCCTCAACGCAAGGAACTCTTCCGCAGCCTGGCATCCAGCCAGAATCCTAAGGCACTTTTCATCTCCTGTTCCGATAGCCGCCTGGTACCAGAACTCGTTACTCAGCAAGATCCAGGACAGCTTTTCGTTATCCGCAACGCCGGTAATATCGTACCGTCATTTGGTCCGGAACCGGGTGGTGTATCCGCAACCATCGAATACGCGGTTGTCGCACTTGGCGTAACGGATATCGTCATCTGCGGTCACTCTAATTGTGGCGCAATGAAAGCCATTGCCGATAGCCAGCCCCTGGATCCGATGCCCGCTGTCGCTCACTGGCTGCACTATGCCGATGCCGCGAAAGCCGTGGTCGATAAAAAAACCTGGGATAACCCAATCGATAAAGTTAACGCCATGGTGGAAGAAAACGTTATCGCACAGCTTAACAACATTAAAACGCATCCTTGTGTCGCGGTTGGGCTGCGCAATAATGCGCTTCGTCTGCACGGTTGGGTGTATGACATCGAAAGCGGTGAAATTCGTACCCTGGATAAAAACAGCAAAACCTACGTTTCCCTTGCAGATAACCCGCAGGTGCATTTCGAGTAATTCCCCCACTGGAGCAAGGATGCTCTGGACATCTCCTCTCCCTATTTCTGTTAGTGGACAAAAAACGGGCTCGCGACTAGTTTTAAAGTAGCCACTGGTGTTCCACATCGGTTTTCGCACATTTATACAACATTGCGACAGGCTCATTCACTGAGTCGCAAACAGCTGTTCATACATGGTGCAGGCGATAAAAAGGAGCAGGTGCAGATGCAAACAAAAATAAAAAGAATAATGGATAAGTTATTTTATCATGAGTCGTGGGACATCATGCTTATTAAGGATAATGGTACACACTCATTCCCCGACAACACTCTGGAGATATTAAGCAAATCCACTGCGCAGCAGTTAAAAAAGAAATATACATTTCAGGCCGATCCTTTTCTGATTGAAAAAGACGATAAACTGTATGTTTTCTATGAAGCTCTTAGCTTTCGCAACTCAAAAGGCACGCTACGATGTCGCGTTCTTGACCGTGAACTGGTTGAACTTGAAGATATTAGGCTTGAAGGCTTTGACGACTTAAAGTGTCATTTGTCATTCCCTTATCTGATACATATCAACGATCAACTGTTCATGATCCCCGAGTCTTCAGAAAGAAAAGAGGTAATACTGTTTCAGTCAATTGAGTTCCCTGCACGCTGGAAGCAAGTTAAAGTTTTAATCTCTGATACCAAATTAACCGACAACGTATTTATCTCAATTAATGAAACCTGTTATCTGTTGTCCACCACGATGGATAACGAAATAATTATTCATTCAGCAGATCATATTTATGGACAATGGCAGCGGATTACCCCCTCATTGAAGGTGAGCAATCCTCATCATCGAGGCGCAGGAGCCTCCTATCAGGTCGAAAATAAAATGTACTTCCTTACTCAGGAATGCACGCCTGAAACTTATGGAAAATCAATCTATATCAAAGAATTAGTGACGCTGAATGACGCTAATTTTGCTGAAACTCTGATCGAACAAATCAATTCGTCGATCAACCACAGTGACGGCGTCCACACGCTGAACTTCTCAAATAACTATATTGTTTATGATACAAAAATAAACAAATTCAGCTTTTTATCTATACTTAAAAAAATATCTTATAAATGCATGGTGAGGTATCGCAATTATTACCTTACCAAACGTAACCAATAACGCGTTCTCTATGGTACTGGCGTGAATCAATCCCCGTTTATCTGGAGTCTGTATGGCAATTCTTGTCACTGGTGGTGCAGGTTATATTGGTTCACATACTGTGTTAACGCTACTGGAAAGAGGCGATGATGTTGTAGTCATCGATAATCTGGCGAACGCCAGCAGAATCTCGCTGGACAGGGTCGCGGAACTCACCGGAAGAGAGCCCATTGTCTATATCGCCGATGTTCTCGACAGGCAGGCATTAAAAAACATTTTCGCCGACCATAACATCACCGATGTCATTCATTTTGCGGGACTCAAATCGGTTTCAGAGTCGATAAAAGAGCCCCTCGCCTACTATGAAAACAACGTTACCGGAACGCTGGTTTTACTGGATGAGATGCTGGCCGCTGGCGTTAATCGTTTCATTTTTAGCTCATCTGCCACGGTATATGGTAATCCAGAAAGCGTGCCGCTGAGCGAGCAATCGCGCACGGGTGGTACCACTAATCCGTACGGCACGTCTAAGTTGATGGTCGAACAAATTCTGGCCGATTTCTCACGTGCACAGCCGGATTTTCGCATTACCTGCCTGCGCTATTTCAACCCGGTTGGCGCCCATCCATCGGGTCGGATTGGTGAAGATCCTAACGGTATCCCTAATAACCTGGTTCCGTATATCTCCCAGGTCGCGATTGGTAAGCTGGAAACCGTGTCGGTATACGGTAATGATTATCCAACCCCTGATGGTACCGGTGTGCGTGATTATATTCACGTCATGGATCTGGCGACCGGTCATTTAGCCGCGCTGGATTGCCAGAGCAAAGGCGCGGCTTACAAAGTGATTAACCTCGGTACCGGTGTCGGTTATTCCGTAATTAATCTGATTGAGGCGTTTGAAAAAGCGGCGCAGACAAAAATAAACTATCAGTTTGTCGCCAGAAGACCCGGAGATATTGCCGAATGTTGGTCTGACCCATCGCTGGCATACAAAGAGCTAGGTTGGAAGGCCATCTATAACCTTGATGAAATGATGCGTGACACCTGGAACTGGCAAAAAAATAACCCGAATGGGTATCAAATTTAATGTTCTCAGCAGCGAGCCTGACCGTCAGGCTCGCTGCTGTGTCTGACTAGCGTACCGTTATTGTTGACACCCGGTACCAGCCGCTGCTCTGTTTCCCTTCATTGGCAAAGTTAATTCTCGCCGCACCCGACTTATCCAGCATCGCAACCTCAATCGCGTATTGCCCTTTCGCCAGTCGGCCTGGCATAGATAACGCATAACTGACCTGATACTTACCGGGGAGCCAGCGGCGAATATCCTCCGCGGAATTCCCCTGTGCCACCACATTATTGGCGCTGTCTACGACCCGGAATGCCAGCATGTATGGCAGATAAATCGGTGCGATACCCTCATTGTACCAGGTACTGTTTAATGTCAGCGTTTGTCCACTGTCCCACACGGACTCATGGCTCAGGGACGCAAGGCGAAATCGATAGCCCAATTTGGTCAGCGCATTGTCGACAATCGGTCGATAGTCGCTGGGTATCGTTCTCGATTTCAGGTTAATGGTACTGGCGTGCTGCTTGACCGCCCAGTCAAAAATCCCCTGCACTTCAGCACGTGTATAGTGAAAGGTGTTCTTCCAATCCTGCATATACGAGCAGATCTCCAGACTCACCGGCGCACGTTTCCAGACGTCGTTGAACCCTGAATAACTCTGCTGCGCAGCCAGCAATCGCTGCGGGTAATCATCAGCCATATGGTTCCAGGTGTCCGAAAATACGCGCAGGTCCCCCCAACAGTCCGCACGCCACCCAGCCCCACGCGCCACCGCATTCGCCAGACTTTGACCGCCGCTTATCAGCATGGTTTTTGGCGTCACCGGAAAAGCAGAAAAGTGCATCGCGACGTAGCGATCCAGTTGCGCCGTGGTGTATCGCTCCAGTAATGGCTTCAGGTTCGGGAAGTTACTGTTATGCCATTCTCCCCACGATCCCACCATGCCAATATCAACAAACGCGAGATTCTCATTACCATCGTAGCGTTTACCAAATGCGTTCAACAGACGCTGGCTGTATTCAATAAACAGAGGATCGTCTAAATCCGGGGCAAATGTCTTTTTATCCGGCGTCCAGGTTCCTTTCACGCCTTTTTTAATCAGCCAGTCAGGAATTTGCGAACCGCTTTCCGGCTCTGCCAGAGCCATAAATCGTAGCCCGACATTCATCGCAGGGCGATGTGCCGCCGCGTATTTGAAGGCATCATCCACCAACGCAAAATTGTACTGGCCTTCGACTGGCTCCAGGTCCCGCCAGTAAAAACGCTCGTATTCAAATCCGGTATTGGGATAGTCCGCCAGCCCCAGCGTTTCACCATATCCCTGATGAAAACTTGCCACGCCAATCCCCGGATTGGTTAACGGGCCCGTCAATGCTTTGGGGGTAACGGTCGTCAATGCGGCCATAACCGTCAGCGGGAAAAACATGCACAACAACGCACAAACCCATTTACGCTTCATCGCAATGACGTCCTCCACCAACTTGTTAACGCTAGCGGTCTTTCAGGCTTAACCACCAGTCCCAGATACCTACGTGAAAATTTTGGAACACATCAATACCTAACGCGGATTTGATCATATACAGCGTCAGCAATATGCAGCAGGTGACGAATAGCACGGCAATCAGCAGCAAAAAAGTGAGCAACATTCTCGACAGGGTTGATTCCTGGCGATGCTGGCGGCGTAAATCTCTGCCAAACAAAAAAACCAGATAATAACGCTTACTGAAAAAAGGAAAGCTTCTGCGAATATCGATCTGATGCCGCGAAGTCAGGGTTGTAGCAAGGAGCGCTTTTTCCACCCCTTCTTTTTGTTCAGGGGTCAATTCCTCCGCTATCCGCTCATCAAGGTGAGCGTAAAACCGTTCGATGGCAGGAGGACGATTTTGAGGACTGGTCAAAATTAACCTATATCTTTATCAATGGAGTGGTAGACGTTAACCGTCTTTTTGGCGATTTCATGCCAATTGTAGTTTTGCAAATATACACCATAGTCCACGCTATTTGCTGTTGCCCCTTGGCCTAATTTTTCAGCCAGACCGGTTACATCTCCCACCTTAAAATAGGCCTCGGCGGGCAGTTGAACTTCAAGGTTAGCCGGAATATCACTGACGACGGCCGGAAGAGAAAATGACATTGCCTCCAGCAGCGCAATGGGCAATCCTTCATGGTATGAGGGCATCACAAACATTTTAGCCTGCGAAAACACCGCCTGAAGTTCGTCACCACGTAAAAAACCAGTCATCACAACACCTGGCGTGTCGGCGGCAAGCTTTTTGAGGCGCACGCTGTATTCGGTCGGATGATCCGCATCGCCAATTAACACTAACGGCATGGTCAAACCACTGTGTTGATAAGCGGCGATGGCATCATGCATCCCTTTTTCTTCCACAAACCGTCCAACCACCACGAGGTAGTTTTTCGGCTGCAGCCCAAAGCGGGAGAGCGTACTGTCGATGGTGAGCTGTGATAATAACCTCGGCTCGTTCACGCCATTGTGAATTAAATGCGCATCATAGCGACCGTGTTTTTTCTGGATCAGTTGATTAATAACGTCAGAAATCACAATCACCTCGTTGGCATATCTCACCGCCCAACGCTCACCCAGCAACAATATTTTTTTGGCTACAAATCCCCATTTCTGGCGATCGTAATCGGGCCCGTGGTGGGTAAAAACCACCTTCTTACCCATCACGCGTAAGAGTGGGATCACAAGGCCAGGGCCGATAGCATGGACATGCACAATATCTGAATGGTCGATACGTGTCCTAAACGCCGCTATAACGGAATGGACAATAGCTTCCAGCGAGCGCTTTTTGGGTGCCCACAGCGCGTAGGTTTCGACTTTCTTATATACCGATCGTTTGTAATTTACATATGGCGAGCGAGCGATCACGCAAATATCCACGTCGAACTGCTGCTTAATGGCAGGATAAAGATTCTGACAGTGTGTCTCCACACCGCCCAATACATCGGGAATACCACGCGTTCCAAAAACCGTTATTTTTTTACTCATACTATGGCCTGCTCAGCAGTTCTTTATACAGCGCCTGGAGGGTATCCATATGTTTACTCAGCGCATATTTTTCACTCAACCGCGCACGACCAAGTAAGCCCATGACCCGCGCTTTCTCTGGCGAGTCGGCCAGGGCATCCATCGCATTGGCTAACTCCTGCGCATTGCCCGGTTCGAATAAAATCCCTTCGATACCGTCACGAATTTGTTCCGGTATACCGCCGATGCGCGACCCGATAACCGGCTTGCCTAAGGACATCGCTTCTAATATCGCCATAGAACAGTTTTCATAGCATTCTGAAGGCAGGATCACCGCTCGCGCATGCTTAATAAGGTTGTCGAGGGCTTCCCCTTGTTGCACATAACCTAAAAACTCAACATCAGGGTATTTGGCGGCTAATTCATCATGCAACGGACCGTGCCCCACAACTTTCAGCGGCGCTTTGTTCTGCATTTTTTTATGCGCTGCCAACAACGTTGCCACGCCCTTTTCACGGCTCAGACGGCCAAAGTACAGCATATAGCCCTCATCGCTCACTTCAGCCAGGGGACGGCTGTCATCAACGCCATTGACGATGACATCAATGCGCGAATTTGGCAGCGTGCGCAGCAAGACACCGCGTAAAAAAACGCTTGGTGAAACAATCACATCCAGTGCCTGATAGTTTTGTGCAATGTACTGCCAGGTTGCCTCCAGGGAGAGCAGTAAACTTTTTGAGGCTGAACCTTCCTGACAACGATACCTGAAGGCATTGAAAACCGTTCCGGTGATACAGGAATCACACACCTTGCCGTCGCGCAGCATGGAATACGCGGGGCACACAATCTTATAGTCATGCGCAGTCAGCACCGTTTTGCAGCCAAAATTGCGCGCAACTTTAATCAACGCCGGTGTTAACTGATGGTAGATGTTGTGAAAGTGGACGATATCCGGGCGCTCTTTTTCTAATAGCGCCAGCATTTTTTTGCAGGCCTGCGAATTATGAATAAAGTTAACCGCCGTTTTGATACCACCCAGCAGATTGCTCGCTTTGTGGTAGTCCACATTACTGACGAAATAATCCGCATAGTCCGAGGGGAAATTATTCTCATGCTGCATAGAGAAATCAATAACCTGCACTCCGGCCTGTTTCAGCATATCGCGCTCTTGAAAATAAACCGTTTCCGCGCCGCCTTTGATGAAAAAAAACTTGTTAACCAATAATACTTTCATGGCGCCTGCCCCGGTTATTCATGAATGATTTTACTGTTAGGCGGAGTCAGCGGATCGCGTACCGGATAAAAAATACCTTTGATCAGCCCCGCTGAGCGTACGATTAAATTAATAACGCTTTGCAGCCCATCTGTTAACGAGCGGTTTTGCACAATCTTCAACAAAGCAAACGCCAGTAATGGTAGAAGCGCAACGGCAAACACATTGATATTTAAACTGAGCAGCGCCACAAATAAGAGAATAAGGTAGAGCGCAAATACCGCCTCATTCTTCACGATGTTGAATGACTGGGAAAACCAGGGTTTCCCCCAACTACAACGCAAAAGCTCACCTGGCGCCTGGTAATAACCACTGGTCCAGCGCCGCGCCAGCATCTTAAACGTCGGCAGCGTATGTGACGTATGGCTGAAGTAAGGAATATCCAGACGCCGCAGTTTATAGCCTGCTTCGATTAAACGCAGGCCCAGTTCAGCCTCTTCATACGCGTGCAAATTACGGTTAGTCAGATAACCAATTTTTTCAATTGCCGACCGACGATACAGCCCACCGCCACCCAGATGATCGCTATCCCCGAGTGGATAGATTTTATTAATGCGTTGCTTACGCGATTTAAATTCATAGTTTACGGCATCATCCATTTCAACGGTTCCCGCAACGCCTGCATATTCTGGTTCGGCCTGCAAAAACGCGACGGCCTGATCCACAAAGCCCTCCTCCAGCTCCATGTCGCCGTCCATCAACAACAGATATTCCCCTTCACTATACAGATAACCTAACTGGTGCCCGACGCCACAGCAGCGATCGCCAGGGTCAGTTAAGGACACTACGGTCACCCCTTTATCGATCGCAAGCTGTTGGGTGTTATCCGTTGACAGACTATCTGCCACAATAATTTTGTGTGGATAATCAATAAGCTGCTTACGGATACTGTCAATCGTCTTCTCAATACATTTAGATTCATTGAGTGTTTTAATACTCACTGAAATAAACGGTTTTTGGTCCATACAATTACCCTACGCAGCGAAGGACGGTTCGACGAATCACTAAACTTGATCCTAGTGATAAATAGAACAGGAATTGTAACATCGGTGTAATCATCAGTATCTGGCTATAAGGTAAGCTAATTAAGCAACCAATCGCAAAAGCGTTAAACGCCGGTGCAAAGCTCAACAACTGAAGATCCTGCTGATCCAGTTGCTCAAGCATCAGTAATGGTTTTGGCTGACAAACCTTCAGGATATAAATGAATAAGCTAATAAAGAGCAACGTGCCGATCACCCCAACTTCCCACAGCAGCATACTCAGGGAAGTCGAGTCGAGAATTAAGTTGTAGATAATATTCAAAAAGCCCGGCGACACCGTACTACCACTGTTAGTTGCATTGAGTCCGTAGCCAAATAACGTTCCTGAAAGCCCCCACAGATCGTTATTTTTCAACCAGAACAGGAACGTCGTAAAGCGCCCTAATTCACCGGTAGACATAATGTAGTTCGGATCAAAGATATAGCTTAAGGAGTCGATAAAAATACTTAACGAGCTTTTCGACGGATCGCCGCCGAACGCCGTAGAATAATAGTATGCGAGGATCACAATCGACAGGCTAATAAGCAACAGCATTCCCGCCACAATAACCAACAACGTCTTCAGATTGACCTTACTAACGTCTTTGACGTAGCTCGGTGAAAGCCACACCCACGCCAGGAATATAGGCGATAGCAGGATGACAAACTTCACTTCACCAATGATGCATAACCCGATACCGAGAACAATATGCAGCGCCATTGACTTGAACGTGGTGAGCCCATGCTTATATTCAGAGACTTTTAACAACATAATTAACAGGCAAAACAAGCCCATTGCGGCAGTATTCCCGCCTCCCATTGGGTCACCGCCAAACGTGCCAACCACGGAGTCCCATTTCTCATCTTCGCCGCGCACCGCAACGCGCTGGGGAACGACCAGTAAAACCTGATAAATCATTACCGGAATCTGTGCGTAAAACACCCAATACAGATAGCGCGTTGCGCGGTAAATCTGTGATTCCCGGCAAAAGCCCAGCAGCAAACAGATCATCACCAGCGACAGCGCAATTTCGTTTTTAAATGCCACAATCGCGACGGTGATCCCGCCCTGAATCAGCGTCGATGCTCCAGCCAGCACCAGAAACGAAAAGTACAACGCCAGGACAATCGTCTCCTGGGCATCCAGATGTAAGGAGCCATCACGCGTCTGCATCACCAATAATCCCACCATCAACAGGGTCAGGAAAAAAGGTATCCACAGCACTGACTGCATGCCGGTAAAGTATTGCACCAGGCCACACAGGATCAGCGTGACAAAGGTATAAACCTGTAAATAGTATCCGGTATTCAGCGTCATAGTATCACCGGCTTGTCTTTCAGGAGATTGGCCCGCTTATTCATTTTCAGATAAATGAAGGCGTAGCGAATAAATGTCAGTGAAGAAAACAAGATGACCGACGTTGCATAATCTTTATAAAAATAGGGCGTCACAACAAAAGCGAAGAGTACAATCGCCAGCTGTTCCAGTTGGATACGCAGAAAATAGCGATGGGAACCAAAAATAAGCTCTATCACCGTCAGAGGGCTTATCGCCAGCGCCGGGAATAAATAGGGCAACATGTAGCGTGACGTCTCAATGGAGTTTATCCAGTCTTCGCTAAAGCCGAGGCGCATCACAATCGGATAGAAAATAAAAACCCCAAGGGTACAGATAACCCCTAGTACCAGCAATAGCATACGTACCCTGGTATACTCCTGATAGTTGAAGGTATTATTTCTGAAGTCGATAGACCATTTAGAAAAAATAGTATTGCGCACCGCATTCCCGATGATCACCACCGGCGCCAGGCAAAAGCGGCTAACCACGGAAAAATAACCCGCCGTCAGCGCCGAGAACCAAAAGTTAATCAGCATAATAGGCAAATTGCTGCTGGCCATCGCCAGCACTTCCGCGCTGCCCACTTTGGTAATGTGATGAATATTCTGTTTGAAAAAATGCCAATTACTGGCGGGTCGCAGATGTCTGGCCGCCACCGAACGAATATCAAACGAATGCAAAATACAGCTTATGGTCAGCACCATCGTCGCGCAGGCCCACGACCAATAAAACAGCTGTACATGGTGCGTAACCAGAACCGAAAGTAATACCACCACAGAAACAGAAATGCGCTGGAAGATCAGAAAACGAAAGTTAGCCGTGCGTAGCGACAGGTTTTCCGAGATTAAAACCCACGCCGTTGCCAGCGTCAGTAAATAGAGGAACAGAATGTTCTGGTGAAACAGCCACGCGGTCAGCACTGCGTACGGTAAGGCAATGATCGTGCTTTGGATCAGGCAAAACACAACATTCTGCACCAGTTCGTCATCCTGCTGTTTAGGAATTAACAGCTGTGATGCAAAGGTACACACCTGAGCGCCCACCACGGCGATGCTGTAGTTGAGCGCATAAAGCCCCACTTCAGCCATATCGTACTTGTGTGAAATCAACCAAATAGACAGTGCACCAATCAACTGCGAGATGACTGATGAACCGGCTATTGTGGAAGCGCTCTTCAGTAGACTCATACGCGGCCTGGCGTTGCCATCAGTTGATCGGTACTGAAGTTCAGTGAACGCAGACCCTCTTGCGTCTCAAGATCCTTTTCTTCAACTGCATTGAGCACCGCACCAATCACCACGCCGTTATTTTCCTCGATCTTATCCAGCGCGTTGGCGATTTGTCCCGCGGACCCCGCCCCGGCTTTCACAATGAAAACAACGCCATCGACGGCACGTTTGATCAGTTGAACATCCTGGCTCTGATTCACGGCAGCAACATCAATAATGATGCGCTGATAATGCGATTTCAACTCGCGCATTAAGAGTTCAACATGCTCCGAAGACAGCATCAGTAAAGATGAGATGGTGTTCTTGCCGTGTGGAATAAAGTCGAGATTATCACTGAGTTTGATCCTCGCCTGTTCAAGCTCTGTCTCCCCGCGCAGCAGTTCTGCTAAGCCTGCGGATGTAGCTGACGCCAGCTCGGATGTGAGCCCACCAGTGTTAAAGAAATCTGCATCAATAAGCAGTGTTTTCTGGTCGAAACTAAAAGAGTTCGCTAACAGATTCGCCAACAAAGAACGCCCATCGCCGTGCTCCGTCGACGCCATAGCGAGCGTCTGTAAAGGTCGATTATCCAGCATAATCCGGGTACGGATACCGTGCACAATATCGGCATTAAGCGGGTTCTTCATGATCATGTCCCGCACCTGTGCGCGCCCTGAGGTTCCGCTAAAACGACGAATTTCACCCAACGGAACAACATTGAGCCGTTTTTTCATGCGACTGAGGGTACCGATTGAGTTATCCATTGCCGCTTTGACAATGAAATACATGATGCTGAACACCACCACCAGCATGACCACCATCAGCAACAATAGAGATTTATTCGGTTTCGCCGGTTTTAACGCGGGTACCGCAGGGTCGTATAACACCGCATCGGCATTCACGCCGGACAGCGACAACTCCTGAGTACGTTGATAAAGCGATTTATACAGGTCTTCCATTTTATCTAACGACAGCTTTTGACTGTTCCAGGCATCCCGTTTTGACGCCATTTTCTGGAAGATCTCTTTCTGCTCAATCACTTGCTGTTGATAGTTTTTTTCGTCCGCCAGCGCCGCCAGATATTGCTGACGTAAACCGACTTTCAGCTCGCCCAATACCCGCCCGGTCTGGCTTTGGATCGACTGAACATCGGCTTCTGCTTTTAAAATAGCGGGATTTTTTGGCCCATAGACTTTACGCTGTTCGGACAACGTTCGTTGCGCCTGAATCAACGCGATGCGCAAATCCTGGATCTGAGCGTGGTTAGAGACCGAAGGCAGCGAGATAACGCTCTCAAGGGACTTACCTCCCCCGTTCACCTCGTTATAGACGGATTCAGCGGCAACCCGACGCTGGGTCGCATCGGCCAGGCGATTAGTTACGATACTTAACTGCTCGGTTTCAAAACCATCGATACCGCGGAAGGTCAGCAGCCCGGCATTTTTCAGATAGCTGTCCATCTCGTCTTTTTGCTTAGCTATCGACTTCTGAATCTCTTCCATTTTTTCAAAATTCAGTTCGCGAGCTTTCTCCACCTTCAGACGTTTCTGCTCCACCGTATAGTTGATGAAAGCCTGCGCGACGCCGTTGGCAATATCAGCCGCAACCTGAGGCGAAGTTGATTCATAGGTAATGGAAGCCAGGTTCGTCGTGCGAATACCGATGACATTCAGGTTTTTCGATAACGTTTTCAGCGCTTGCTCCATTCTCAGTTGCCGACTTTCATTGCTATCAGTCCCCTGAGCACCGGCTTTTTCCCCGGTAAACTCCGGGTTTTCATCCAGCTTCATATCACGTACGGCTTGCTCCAGCACAATACGTGAATGCATCAACGCATATTGTGTTTCGTAGTAACCACTGCGTGTTGAATCGAAACCATCAACCTGTGGAAACGGAGAAACGTTATCAGCCTGCGCCTTAATCAGCACCGTCGCCGTTGAAACATACTTTGAAGACATCATGCTGATTAACGGATACGCGACGACCCCGGCAACGATACCGGCCAGCGCGATTTTCCAGGCGTTCTTTTTCAGCTCTTTGGCAAAGCGGGAGAATTCGACACTGCTTTCTCGTTTTTTGCCGTTTTCCACTATTGATAGTTTCATCGTCAGAAGAACCCCATGCCAATAATCACGACATCCCCAGGATGAACAGAGTGCGTTAAATCGACATTCTCAAGCAGCTGATTGCTCCCTGACAGGCGAATGTTGATATCTTTTCGGTCAGCACGATCTGTAAATCCACCCGCCTGCGCAATAGATTTCTCGACGGTAAGCCCTGGCTCATAAGCGAAGCCATTTGGACTTTTTACCTCACCTGAAACATAGTATTTGCGGAACTCGGCAATACTTACCGTCACCATTGGAGATGTAAAATAATCTCCGGTCAGGCGCTGAGTTAATTCTTTAGTCACTTGATCAACGGTTTTATCTTGTAATTTAAGAGCACCAACAAACGGGAAATTAATTTCCCCGCTCTTATCCAAAATAAACCGCATCGTCATATCGGGTTGACCATGAACAGCGATATTGACCGTATCCCCCGCCCCAAGCCGGTAATCCTGCTGAACAGTAGCAGGATCGTCCATTAATCGCGGGCTGGACGCTGTGCATCCGACCAACAGGATACTGAATAGCAAAACCGCGCACAGTTCTATTATTTTCATTTTAGATCTGAACCTTAGCTTTAAGCATAATCATAGAATTATCATAACCCAACGTTCTAATGACTTCCTGATTGTCGTTGGGACCGATATAAAACGAGTCAGTATCCTTATTCGAATTTAATGTATCTATCTGATATTTAATCTCAAAATTAACCGACGGCGTGTAGTCATAGCTCATGGTGACGCTAAACACGCCATCTTTATCATGCCGATCCTTGTTCTGTTTTTTATAGTCTTCCGAAGTGAATGAGTAGTCCAATAAAGTAGAAAAACGAGTGCCTAACCAGAAATGCTGGTAAGAAAGGCCATACTGGGTCACTAAAATATATCCCCCAACTTCCGATGGGTCTTTAATGCTTTGCGCAGAGTGGGCCGTGAAAACAGACTGCTGTAATGGCTTCCACTCCGCTTTTATGTCCCAGTTTAGACCATTAAAATCATGCGAGTTTGCGTTGTTTTCAAATGTTTTATACAGCCATGAAATATTCATGTCGACATTGGTTTTCCCCGTCAACTGCGACTTCAGGCCATACAGTAAATAATACTCATTAGTGTCTTTATCTGAGTTGTTATCATAGCGACGCTGGTTAGTAATAAAGCTATAGCGAAAGCGCGTTCTGGATGAGTATTGGTCAAAAACTTCCGCTATCAGGCTATTTTCATGCCATTCCTGTTCCTGAATATAATTGTAGAAGTCCTCACTGCTGTCCCGAACATCAGAGGTGTTACCGAAAGTCAGTTTTTTGTATAACAACGCCAGTTCCGCTTTGCCGCGACCATCAGGCGCACCGTAGCTATAGCGCAATTCACTATTGATAAAATTCGTCGTCAGCGGAGATTTAATCCCATACTGCTCAAACTGACTCGGTAGAAACCCCTCGGTGATGTCACGACCGCGGGATTCATGCCCAAGCGAATCCTCCAGATTGAGGGTTAAGCCATGCTTGAGCCCATACCGCCAGGCACCGTTAAAACGAAAAAAATGATCGTTGTAGTTATCAGCAGAATCGCTTGAGTAGTTACGATAATCCCCAGAGTACATCAGCAAATACTTATCCTGACCACGCTCTCCAATCATACTCAGAACGGGCGCCGCACTCTGAAACGAGGAACCGATAGCATCGCTGCTATGTGGCTGATAAGACACGTTATCATTATAACCGTAGTCCACAGCGACCTTGCCCTGGAAGTCTATCCCCGCAAAGCCAATGTGTGATTTCGGCGTTAAATCAGCCCATGCGGACTGCGATATCACGATTCCGGTAATAACGAGTAATTTAGTATGCATTCTTACCGACAAATCCTTTGAAAATAGTTTTAATAATAATTTTTATATCCAGCCATAACGACCAGTTTTGAATGTACTCAATATCGTACTGAACCCTTTTTTCCATCTTATAAAGCGCATCGATCTCCCCGCGGAATCCGTTGATCTGCGCAAGCCCAGTGATCCCTGGCTTAACTTTATGGCGAATCATGTAATTTTCGACCTGTTTGCGGTACTGCTCATTATGCGTAACCGCATGAGGTCTGGGACCGACAATCGACATACTTCCCTGCAAAACATTAATAAATTGCGGAAGTTCATCCAGCGAAGTGCGGCGCAAAAAGCTCCCGAATTTGGTTACCCGCGGATCGTTTTTAGTGGCCTGAATAACCGTATCGGAATTCTCCATGACGCGCATAGAACGAAACTTCCAGACCTTAATTTTTTGCCCACTCAAGCCATAGCGGTCCTGTTTGAAAAAAACCGGCCCACGGGACGTGAGTTTGATACCAATGGCAATCGCCAGCATCAGGGAGGAAATCATCACCATAATGATGCTGCCAAGAACCAAATCTTCCGCCCGCTTAATAAACGAGCCCGCCCCTTCGAACGGTGAACTGAAAATACCGATAGTTTGCAGATTGTGGATGGAGCGTAACTTGGACATGTTGTTACTGTAGGTATAAAAGTCAGGGACAATATAGGTATCTACGGTGGTGTCTGACATCATGGCCAAAAAGTGACGAATGCGATGTAAAGCAACCATCGGTAAAGCAATATAGATTTCGTCTATGTTTCCCTTCTTGGCTTCCTCGACCAGATTGATCACCGGACCACGAAAGGGGCTTTTAACCTTATCAACGACATCGCCACAGCGAGATAAGGCGCGCTCATCATAAAAGGCCAGATCTAATGTGATATTGGCGTATTCATTCATTAGCGCGGTTTCTGCGGCCAGACCATTGTCGGTCAGACCAATAATCGCCACGCGTATACTCTTTTTCGTTGAATACTTAAAAATAAAAAAACGAATGTAGTAAAGAAAAGGTAATGGAATGAAGTACCAGTAAATAATAGCTGAATAAAAAGGGGAAGGCAGTCTGTCTAAGTAACCCAGTGACTCAGGTTCAGCCACCGTCATACTGACCAGTTCGTTAAAAAAAATCGCCAGCAGCGTACAAAAAACCAAGCGCTTTTGATTACGTAAACCGATCGTCTTAATCTTTTGCTGGTACATTTTAATGTATTCAGCAAACAGCAAGAAAAAGATTGAGAAGAGAAGACTCAAAATGGCAATGGTGTTAAAGGGCACCAAACCCAGCAGATGGGCGCTAAAAATTAACGTCACATTGATAACAATGAAATCGACCAGTTTTAAAAAGACTGGATATCCTTGGCTGCTAATCTTTAGCGATTTTTTAAGCATATCTCAGCCCATTATTTATTGATCTTTAATTGTTTTTTTCTCATTTCATGTTGCTAATTATATCACAAGTCTAAAAAACGCAATGGTACATTGTCAGTAAATGTAAAAAATAATACTCATTACTGTGACAACACTCCTCAGTGAAATCGTATCTATATGATTTTAATGCAGATGGCATCAATAGAAGTTTTATCTACCTCAGCAAAAAAGATAACCTTTAACAACATTTTCGCTATTGACAGATAACATCTCATGGTCTATGAAAAAGTGTTTTATGTATGATAAATTGCACAAAAGTATTGTTTCAGTGACGTTGAATCACTTTAGAGTTGCTGTTTAATACCGTAATTAAAATAAAAAACAGCTGCCTTACGACAACATTTCAAATGATATTAATAATACAATTAATTACTTTTTATTATAATTAAACAACAAATATCATCGCCATGAATACCTCATACGGTAACGCTTAAAAAGCGTACCCGAACCCTCAGCCCACCTAATGTCTCACTACGCGTTAGCTGAGGATGCGTGCGATGCAGACGAGCAATATCATTGACCAGCGCCAGGCCGATCCCGGCGCCTGGGACATTGCCTACGTTATCAAGACGATGAAACGGTAGCAGGGCCTGATGAACCATCTGCTCATCTATGCCCGGCCCGCTATCTTCGACCACCAGCACCACGGCCTCTCCTTCTCGTTGCAGCCGGGCGGTCACCATCCCCTGCGACGGTGTGTATTTCAGTGCGTTATCCAGCAGATTCCCACACAGTTCACCGAGCAGAACTTCATCTCCCTCAACCCACACCGCGTCCTGTTCCCCTTCATAGCCCAAATCGATCCCTTTACTACGCGACTGCGCCAGTCGGGTAAAACAGCTGGTTTGCACCACCTCATACAGATTAACCGGCGAGAAATGCCTTTCCCCCTGCTCTTTGCGCTTCACCGCAGACAGCTGCAACAGCCTCTCCGTCAGTTGAATGGTATTATCGAGCGTGCTACTCATGGCTTTTAAACTCTCATACCATTGCCGCGGGTTCGGATGCGCCAG